>Ga0222657_1000879_pt1 | contig 12434 bp, 7 predicted proteins | sample AntAcemetagen474_FD_179858 | JGI IMG/M metagenome (GOLD analysis project Ga0222657, IMG submission 179858) | Saline water microbial communities from Ace Lake, Antarctica - #474 | ecosystem: Environmental > Aquatic > Non-marine Saline and Alkaline > Saline | place: Antarctica: Ace Lake | collected... | reverse complement strand
TTTATCCGCCGAGATAAAAAGGTCTGTCTGTGAGATAGCTGCAGAAAAAGAGACTAAATCACACGATCCTGTATTATTTCTATAGGTACGCGGCTGGTATGTCATTGTTTATCATCATGCGCAAAATCTTTAACGCAATACTAGCTTACTTAGGCTTACCCATGGTTATCTTTACATGATGCCTCTTATCATCTCCAAAGGCAGGTATAAGGTTCGATTTTACCTTTTTACCATCTACTACAACTTCCGCTATGCCTTGTGACACATAGCGGGGATTTACAACCTCGATAGTATAGTAAGCGTTACGAAACGCCCTCTTTACCTTGAATAGCTTCCATCTATTAGGTATGCAAGGTGAGATAAGAAGTCCTTCATGCGTAGGTTTTATGCCTAATATCTCTTCGGTCATTACCTTGAACATCCAATAACCATTACGGTTGTACCATGATTCTCTAGCGCGTCCGCTTGCATGCGAATCAGGGCCATCTACATACGCACAGGATACAAACGGTTCCAACTTATATATATCAGACTTATGAGACCTATCAACAGGATCCAGCTTAGCATATATGCTCCATGCCTTTTGGGCGCGTCCAAGTTTTGCCTCAGCCCATATGGCCCAACAAGCTGATTCAACACTTATACCTGAATTCTCCATCACGCCATTAGGCAGCCTGCTCATAGTACCTATCTCATCTCTAGGCTCGGAGAATGATGGCGATACTACAATAGGCCCATGCTCCTTGTAGAGATCCTCTCCTACCTTATCCATAAGAGCTGTAGCCTGATCTGTGTCACAGAGGCCTGAAAGAATAGCCCAAACCTGTGTATCCAGAAAAAGCTGGGCATGCTTGCCCTTAGATACACCAACTCCCTTATCGGCATGTGATAGCGAACCTATAAATCTGTCATTATCCAATGCTGTTTTTAAAACTTTTTCTCTTAGCTTTTTTAGCCTGTTGTCGTAATCCGCAACAGCCTCTTTATCATTCTTTAGGCCGCAGACAATAATAAACTCTGAAAGCAGATATATTAAAAACTGAGCAAGCCATACAGATTCACCCTTAGCATCATTAACCATGCCATCGAGCTTCTCAATATGATCGCCTGCGGATAAAGGCGGGAGCCCTTTCTTGCCTATTGAATTAAAGACCCTGTCAATAGCTTGTTTGCAATGCATAAAAAGACTTTTCTTAGCAGCATCTTGGAATTTCACCTCTTCATCAAGAATCGCGGTATCATAAGTCTCCTTAAGATACGCACACAATGAATAAACAAGCCATAAAGGAGCCTCAAGAGATTCTGCTCTTAGGCCCTTGCCGCTTTTAGGGCACCATTTGTTAATTACAGAACCATCCTCAAACTGCTTCTCCGCAGCATCAAGTATAAACTGGCGGTGGTGTTTAGGATTTATTGAAAGCAGAATAAGCCCGTTTACAAGGTAATCCTTAAAACTTACCTTGCCATCAGGCTGATAACATGAGCCAAAAGACGCCAAACCCGCTGACATCGCCTGATAACGAAACCATTTATTAGTCAGTATATTCGCACCCTCATCAGGAGTAGTTATTTGAAAGTTGCCCAGCCTGATAGTCCATCGGTGTCCTGTCCTTGAAAACTCTTCTTCCGCAACTTTTACATTTTTGTATTTTTTTATGATTTTTTGCGCGTCCTTCTGCTCGCTACATTTTCCAACTGTAAAAAGCAACTCTTTCTCGCCATTTGGCGGGAGCTCTAGCTCAACCTGCAAGGCTGCCACAGGATCATTGTACCTACCTTGCTCCTCAAAACACATACCCTTTTCTACGCATCTGGGATTAGAGACATCGCGGTACGCACCTAAAAACGCGTCTCTACCACATGTAAAAGTCTGTACCTTATGATTCACAGAGTGAAACGCATATTCATTATCCGGTGTTTTTGCGAATATCGCTGAGAGATCCTCATCGTATTCTGTATTCACGAATAGCTTGTTATACTCCCTGTTGTCTGAGGGCGATAGAAAATCCCATTCCAAATAGCTAAAAACGCTTAAAAATCTTGGCTCATCTGTCGTATTTTTTATGCGCATCTGCCATACCTCTACAGGCTCATCTGCCCCAACATAATAGATAAGACTTGAGATTATACCATTATATTTTGAACTTATATTTGTATAACCTATACCGTGCCTTACCTCATAAAATTCAGGCGTCTTACATACAGGCTTCCATGTAGCGGACCAGTAGTCCTGGGTCTGATTGTCTCTTATATAGATAAATTTACCTGAATTTTCGCTATTATTATCCTGGTTCCATCTTGTAATCCTGTTACCGACTCCACCCTGAAAACTCATACCGCAGCCTGATTGTGATATAATCATACCGTAATCCCCGTTGGTAAGGATATTCGACCATGGGGATGGAGTCTCAGGAGTATTTATTACAAATTCAGAGCCATCATACAAAAAGAAACCATATCGCGTCCTAAATATCTCCTTTATCCTGCCTAAAGGCAACAACAATTTTGCCATCGGCGTTGCTTTTTTCGCAGGCCTTGCTTTCTTTGAAACCGCTTTAGGCTTTATTTTTTTAGCAGGTTTTGCTTTCTTCGCAACCGCTTTTGGGCTTGCTTTTTTAGCCTTAACCGCCTTCTTCTGTATCGGTCTTTTCTTTACTGATTTATTTTTTATTTTTTTCTTCTCCGCCATATCTTCTCCTATAACATCGGTTTTAAAACTACACAATAATGTTTACCAGCCTTTTTGGCACTATTATAATCTTTTTAATATCCTTCTCTCCTATCCATGTGTTGGCCTTATCATCAGCCAGAACCACTTCTCTTATTTTTTCCTCAGAAGCGTCCGCTGCAACCGATATTCTTGAACGAAGCTTATTATTTACCATGACAGGCAGTGTCAATGTATCTTCTCTTGCCTTAGACTTATCATACTCAGGCCAGGCACAGTTAAATATACTGGAAGTCTGCCCAAGTTTCTGCCAGAGCTCCTCTGCCACATGCGGAACAAAAGGGGCTAATAGAATAACAGCTGTCTTAGCAGCCTCCTTTATGGAAATAGAATCTTCTTTATCAAGGCACAGATAAGCGGCATTGACAAGCTCCATCACTGAGCTTATAGCTGTGTTAAATTTAAAATCTCCTTCAATATCCCTTGTAACTTTTTCTATTGTTTTATGGATCTTGCGTTCAAGAGACCTGTCACTCTTACCCTGGCCCTTTGGATTAAGATCTTTGGATACCTTATCTACTAACCTCCAAAGCCTGCCTAAAAAACGATAAGAACCTTCGACCGCTCTATCATTCCATTCAGCGTCTTTTTCCGGAGGGCCTATAAATAAGGTGTAAAGGCGTATAGTATCTGTCCCGTATTTTTTTATAAGCGCGTCAGGAGATACAACATTACCTTTTGATTTTGACATTTTAGCGCCATTTTTTATGATCATGCCCTGCGTAAAAAGGGCCTTAAACGGTTCGTTGAAATCCAAATAATCCATGTCTGACAATACCTTGGTAATAAATCTGGAGTATAAAAGATGAAGTATGGCATGCTCAACACCGCCTATATACTGATCAACCGGAAGCCACTTACTTACAAGTGCCTTATCAAATGGCTTATCGTTATCCTTCGGAGAAAGATAACGCAGATAATACCAGCTTGAATCTACAAACGTATCCATGGTATCTGTCTCTCTCCTGGCATCTCCATTACACTTAGGGCACTTTGTGCTAACAAAGGCCTTTGAACCTGCCAATGGAGATTCTCCGGAAGACGCTGCCTGCTGGCTTGCACCCATGCTATCTTTACTGGAAAAGGTAACATCATCCGGCAACAAGACAGGAAGCTCTCTCTCTGGAACAGGGACAGCGCCACACTTATCGCAATATACTATAGGTATTGGGGCACCCCAATAACGCTGCCTTGATATCAACCAATCACGAAGCTTAAAATGAACAGACCTTTTACCGATTTCTTTCTCCTGCATCCAGTCAGCTATCTTTTCCATAGCCAATCTATTATTGAGCCCGTCAAAATCCTTGGAATTTATCATAACACCATCTTCAATATAGGCGCTCTTCATATCAGATGCGCTGATATGTCCTCTTGGGTCATCAATAACAACCTCTATATCAAGTTTATACTTCTTAGCGAATTCAAAATCTCTATCGTCATGCGCTGGAACAGCCATAACAGCGCCTGTTCCATATTCCATTAGGACGTAGTTTGCTATCCACAAAGGTATCTTTCGCCCATTGACGGGGTTGATAACGTATCTACCTGTAAAGATGCCTTCTTTCTCCGCCTCTGCTGACTGGCGTACAATTTTTTCTTCCTGCCTTACCTTTGCTACAAAAGATAGTATCTTATCCTTCTCAGGATTATTTTCAATAAGCTTACCTATCAAAGAGTGCTCTGGCGCGAGTACCATATATGTAGCTCCAAAGATTGTATCCACCCTTGTTGTATAACAGGTCAGTTTTATATCATCGCCTTCTACAGGAAAATCTATATTAACACCAGTGCTCTTACCTATCCAGTTGGACTGCATCGTCTTGACCCTGTCAGGCCAATCTTTTAAATTATCTATATCATCTAAAAGCCTCTGCGCGTAGTCTGTAATCTTAAAAAACCACTGCTCGAGATCCTTTTCAATAACCTTGGCCTCACAGCGTTCACAGGAACCATCTACAACCTGCTCATTCGCCAGTACCGTCTTACAGGATGGGCACCAATTTACAGCCGCTTTCTTCTTATAAGCAAGGCCCTTTTCAAACAATTTAAGAAATATCCATTGGGTCCATTTATAATAATCAGGCATACACGAAGTAACCTCTCGCGACCAATCATACCCTATCCCCCATTGCGATAGCTGTTTTTTCATTGCACTAATGTTATCAAGAGTAGATTCCTTTGGATGGAGCCCGTTTTTTATAGCCGCATTTTCCGCAGGCAGGCCAAAAGCGTCCCACCCCATAGGCGAGAGAAGATTATAACCTTTCATCATCTTATAGCGCACAAGGGCATCACCTATAATATAGTTTCTGCCATGCCCGACATGGAGCTTGCCTGATGGATATGGAAACATCACAAGGCAATAATACTTCTCCTTATCACTATTCGGATCCATATTAAAAAGCTTGGCATCATCCCAATATTTTTGCCACTTCTTTTCTATTAAATCAAACTGGTAAAGTTTATCGCTCATTTTTCTTACACGTACCTGCACTTAAGCAGGCCAACCTCCTTACAGTCTTTATATTTTTAAGATCGTCCTCTATGTTATCTTTTGGTGTTTCCATAATAAATGGCAGGGCCTTAAGCTTAGGGTGATTTAATATTCTTCTCATGCCCTCTTTGCCTATCATGCCCTTGCCTATATGCTCATGTCTATCTACTTTTGAGCCAAGGCCTTTCTTCGCGTCATTTAGATGAATGGCCCTTAGATAGCTTAACCCTACCTTGTTCTCAAACTCCTTAATAGTCTGATCCAGCCCATTTGCGCTCTTAATATCATAGCCTGCGGCATATAAGTGGCACGTATCCCAACAGACACCTACTCTTTTGCTTTTTACATTATTGAGTATATATTCAAGGTGCTTGAATTTACCGCCTAATGATGTTCCGGCCCCGGCGCATGTCTCCAGGAGTATCATCGTTTTTGGCCTTGCCTTTTTTATGACCTCGCTAAGCCCCTGGCAAAATCTATTTAAACCCGCTTCCTCACCTGAACCTGTATGAGATCCTAAATGCGTAACAAAATACTCTGCACCGAGAGCGTCTGTTCTTTTAATGTCCTCGATGTATGATGCTATGGATATCTTCCAAAGCTCATTCTTAGGGCTTGCTAAATTTATAAGATATGGTATATGAACTAAAACAGGATAAATATTATACTGCGATCTCTTATTCCTGAAACTCCTAACCTCTTGGGCAACAAGTGGTTTTATCTTCCAGGCTCTTGGATTTCTGGAAAATATCTGAATAGTTTCGCATCCTAATGCCACAGCCCTGTCTATCACTTCGTCTATCCTGCCTGCTATCGAAACATGTACCCCTATGCGCATATATTAGTTCTACGTTGTATGTTGACAATATATAATTATGATGCTATAATTCCGTTACACTTTAATTTCTTGGGGCTGTAGCTCAGTTGGAAGAGCACTTGCATGGCATGCAAGGGGTCAGGGGTTCGAGCCCCCTCAGCTCCACCATACCTTATAATAGAACAATCATCTCAGTTATTTGTATAGAAATACAGATATGTATAAGTATATTAAGATATAAGAGATAAAAAGTCAAGCGATAAGACCCTGTTCTCTGAAAAAATATAGTTTTTTTTATGTAACTTCTTTATTTTCAATGTATTACATCAAATATACGTAAAATATCACAATATTTGCATAAAATAATGTCTTCATGCTAACATTAATAAATATGTTGACTTATAGAAATAGTAAAGATAGAATGTTATTTGTTTAGTATAAAGCCGAGATGGCGGAACTGGCAGACGCGGCGGCCTCAAAAGCCGTTAATCGCAAGATTGTGTGGGTTCAACTCCCACTCTCGGCACCAAGTCATTATGGGAGTTGAAGAGAGCTTTGCGCCGAGCGAATAGCGAGGAATAGGACGAAATGTCCAAGGAAGTGTCGAGAGCTCCGCGAGCGGCCGAACAAAGTTGAGTAAACGACAGCAAAGCGAGTGGCCGACCCACAGTCTCCTGGCGAGCTTAAAAAGCGAGCCGAGACGAAGGGCGCCAACTCCCACTCTCGGCACCAAGCCATAAGGAGGTAAATAATGAAGAAAAAAGTATTAGGTCTTGTAGGGGCTCTTGAGATAGAACTTAAAGGCACTGATGAGGTAGCGTTACTTCAACTGACAGGTCAGATTGATAGCTATACCGCGGAAGAGATTACCAAGATTATTAGCGCACATATGAACAATAGTAGTTTTAAGGTAATCGTGGACCTCACAGGCATTGATTATCTAGATAGCGCCGGACTTAGCTCGTTGATAAATGCTAAGACGAAGCTATCCAAAAGTGGCGGAGACCTCAGGCTTGTAGGATTAAAAGGAAAAGCAAAAAATGTCTTTGATCTAGCCGGCTTTACCCCTCTCTTTAGCAACTTTGACAGCCATGAAGAGGCATTCGAAGGGTTTTAACCACCTCCATCTGTTCATATTTTTTTCACTGACCCCAAAGACCGAACAAAGAGCGAAACAGTTTCCAAATCAATCGGGACAGTGTTCTAAAATTATGAAGGAAACTGTTTCTATTCCAATAAGGACAGTGGATACCCACTGTCCTTATTAATTTAGTAACTGTTTCCCGAACAATTTGGAAACTGTTTCGGTTCTCTTGATTAATACTTTTAGAATTTTACACGAGTACCTACCATCACCTGCCTACCGGGAAGAATATTGCCCCTAACATCCCAATAGGCTGAATCAAACCAATTATCTATTATTAGAAACAGACTGCTATATTGATTTAGCTTATAATTAAAGGTAGACCCCATTATCAGATAGCTACTGTATCCTTTTCTGTTTTTATACAATAATCTTACGCTCTGGGTGCCAAAAGGCAACAGGATATCTACTTGCGAAGATACCTTATGGTCAGGCTGATTTAAGGCATATTTTGAAATATAATCCTGATTTTTCTCTATATCCGAATCTATATAAGCATAGCCTCCTTTAATGTGCAGCCATTCACATGGCTTGATATCCAGGCGTGCCTCCAGGCCCTCTGTCTTAACCTTCGCAATATTTGCTGCCTGGTAAAAATCTGCGTTTACATCTTCCTTGACCCAGTCAATAAGGTTATCTGAATCACGCCTGAAGATAGTGCAGCTTATCTTAATATCTTCATTATTATTGAGCAGTAAGTCCGCCCCCACCTCATAATTAAGGGCCCTTTCAGGTGAAAGGTGCTTATTTCCCCTATTCGAAGGGCTATCATAAAAAAGTTCCGTATAGTTGGGTGGCCTTGCTGACTTCGCGGCTACTGATCTGAATCTTAGATATTGAACCGGGCTGACATAAATACCGGCTTGCGGAAGAATCTCTGTGCTATAGTCCGAATAATCATCGATACGAATTGATACGTCATACCCAAATGAAATATTCTTATGGTTTTTTAGCACTACAGAATACGAGTTCCTACCTCGGGAATCTTTTCCTAGCCTGGTGCTGTTAATACTCTGCCTATTTATATCAACTGATGCCTTAAGAGATCCAAAGAGGTCAATATCCATCTCCGCCTCTGTCTGCAACCCTTCTACGATTGTCTTATGATGATTCAGATAATAATCCGGGTCCTCGATATCAAGCATATATTTATCGTGGTGCCTTCTATGGTATAACTTGGGACTTATCTTAAATCGATTTACACTTATCCGTGTATCCCAGTTTAGAAAAACCGTGTCGGTCCATTCCTTAGAATTATACGGGCCATAAAAATCAGCCGCGCCAAATTCCTTTTCACCATATCCCGCGAATAAATAACTCGATATCTTGTCTCCTTGTTCAAGAAGAGCCGAAGATGAAACAGAAAACTCTTTAAACTCTGTATCAAACCTCCATCCATCTGACGCCGATTCTTCTGCCGCAAAGTTTATACCGCCATTAGCCAATTTTCGTTCTAAATAGACCGAAAGCTCCCGAGTTGAATCTGTTCCATACATAAAAGAGGCCTCACACCCCGTACCAACAGGCTTAGCTGTAACAACATTAATAGCGCCGCCTATGGCTGCCTGGCTCCATATATCAGATGAGGGGCCTTGGGCCACCTCTATCTGCTTGATGGCGCATTTAGGCATAGCAAGATCGAGATTGTGGTGTGCTGTCTGTGGATCGTTCAGAGCAATGCCATTTATGGCTATTGTTGTCTGTTCATCGGTAGCGCCTCTTATGCTTAGGTCTGACTGTATGCCTAGGATTCCCCTGCGCGAGATATCTAGGCCCGCTTGCCTTTCAAGCAACTCTTCTATAGATAGCCCCGGATTTTGACGCGGCCTTAAGGTCACCATAGATTTTGTCAAGGTCTCATGCTCTTTAAAAGGCTCGTCCAAGGTAATAGTAATAGGATCCAGCTCTATATCACTGGCAAAGGCGGGGATTATGCCTAAGGCTAATAAAATATATAGGGAGAAAAAAACAGTGTTTAATAATTTTGATATAATTGAGAAAGGCCTCATTGCGGGTATTCTAATGCATCGGGTGGGATATTGTCAACCCAAAAATATTTTAGAGTTGACAATCTATTTTATCTTCAATACCATTATAGTGATGTCATCATGTTGAGGCGCGTTTTTGCGAAATTTCATCAGCTCGTCATAGATGTCCTCTGTTATCTCTTTAGCAGATTTGGACTTATTTCTTGAAACAACGTCCTTTAGCCTCTCCTCATCAAACTCTTCCTTTTTCATATTCCGGGCCTCTGTCACTCCGTCAGAATAAAGCACAAATACATCTCCGGAACTTATAGATATCTGATTTTTATGAAATTCAACACCATCCATTATCCCAAGCGCCATACCGCCTGTGGCTGTTATCAGCGTTGTCTCTTTATCTTTAGCAGCATATACTATCGGCAGATGGCCAGCATCTACTATTGAAAGTGTCGCGATCTTGTTATCGACTACAATATAAGTAAGCGTAACAAAAAGGCCTGATGTTGATTCTGTTGACATCTGGTCATTAAGAGTAGTAACCACCTTAAGCGGATCAGCCTCTGTCTTTGAATGAAACCTGAAGTTACTAACTGTCATTGCCATAAATAATGCCGCTGGTACGCCTTTTCCTGAAACATCGCCTACCATCAAGCCAAAACTCTTATCCGGATTCTCCACAAAATCATACAGGTCACCTCCTACTGATTTTGCCGCTACCATCTTTACCGCTATATCAAGGCGATCCTTTTCAGGAGGCACCTGTTTTAAAAAGCTCTGTTGTATCCTTTGAGCTATATCAAGATCTCTCTGCATCAGAACTCTCTTATTCTGCTCTGTTATATACTGCTGAAACGTACAGAATATATATACGCCTGATATAAGAAGAAGCGGATAGAAAAGGTCTATCCAGATATTTAAAAAAGCAAATAACGCGAATGATACGGCGATAAAACCAAAGAATATACTAAGAGCCGCTAATATCTCAAGGGCGGGCCTTAATTTAGTCACTGCCAGCACAATTAGCGCGGAAAGTAAGAATAATATCAACAGATTAACAACAGGGTCAGCCCTTACGATAAAGCTTTTAACAAAGATGGTATTAAGGAGGTTCGCGTGCAGGCCAACCATGGGGTAGCGCTGTTGTAGCGGTATGGGGTTTAAATCATGCGTAGCCACCGCGGTAAGGCCTACAAGACATATCTTGCCCTTTAATTCATTGAGATCCACGGCAGAGGGCTTTCCATTATTTAAATCACGATAAGATGTCAGGATATCAATAAATGAATAATGTTTAAACGCCTGCCCCCAATAACCCGCGTAATTTATCAGCATGCAACCGTGGGAATCTATAGGAACCCTAAGATCAGGTTTTATCTGTAAATATTTATCTCGTTTTACACCAATATCCTTAATAGGAATGCCTAAGGAATCACACAAGGCAAGAAATGATATATGAGGGATAACATCCTTATCGTAATCGATAAAGAGTGGCGACCTTCTTCTTTTTCCATCTATATCTGTTGTAGCATTTATATGGCCCACACCGCGGGCAATATTTAGCAGCTCCGGCATCGGTTCTGATTCTATCTCAATCGCCTCCGGAAAGATTGTTTTTTGCCTTTTTTCAGAAAGTCGCAGTGCTACCGGCAGGTAAACTTTTTTACTCTTCACAACAGACTCAATAAATATAGCATCCGAATCAGGATTACTCTTAGTGCTGAAAAGGATATCAAAGATAATAGATTCGACATCATAAGCGGTTAGGACGTCTATTAAAGCAGCGTGAAATTGCCTATCTATGGGCCACTGTCCTACCTTACTTAACGTATCTTCAGCTATTTCTATAATGATTATCTTATCTGTAACCTTCTGGGGAGGGCGCAACTTAAAACGCAGGTCCATTGTTGCAAGTTCAAAGGTCTCAAAGACCCTGAAGTATGAGGCGAGGATAACAAGGATGGGTATAATTACAGCTATTGATATCCTTAAGAAATTTTTTGGAAATTTTATTTTTGGCATTTAGAAAAAATAGTTGATCCCGACAGTACTTACGCTGCCTGAATAATCCTGCAAGGGGTCATTTGAATAATTCTGTCTGTATGTATAGTTCGCGCTTATGTAAAAAGCGGAAAACAACTTATAGTTTATGCCGGTGCCTAATGTCATAAGGTTATCATGCTCTTTCTTGCCCGAATCTGTAGTTATGGTGCGTGATTTAAAATCCTTATACTGATAACCACCACTTAAAAGAACTGATAATTTTTCCGTCAAGGGATAGGCCGTGTAGAGGTTAACCCTGTTTGACTGATAATCGTAATAATCCATGTATTCGTCATTTGAATCATTGAAATAATATGTATTCTTGAGTTTTACAAAAACCTTGCCAAGATGCGTAACAACCTCTCCGGCGACGTTATTACGGTTATCCTCTCTTGTGGTATCTATCTTATTATTAGAGCTATTTCGTATGTCTCGATGTTTATAATCATAGAAATAGCACTGATACATCGCGCCCACATATGTATTCTTATCAATATAATATTTTATTCCGGCAAATGGTCCATTTGTCGTAAAATCCCCACTTTTGTTCTTAAAATAGTCTATGAAGTCAATATCATAACCCATCTCTATCTTAACTCTCTTGTGGGGATAGTATTCTAAGGAGGCGGATACATCATTCTCTATTAGGCTAAGTTTTGTAAACTCATGGTAGGTTATAGACGTAAAATCATAATGAGCCTTTAAGTCTATCTGATCGGTCAGTCGATATCGAGCTATAATATCAGCCATCGCCTGATCAAATACGTCACCCTTTCTTGAAGGGTCAAGAAAGACATTATTATCATATCCTTCAGACAGGCCTGCGTAGAAGTGATACGTAAAATTCTCCTCAAGATTATAAATATTCTTTGAAGAGGCCTCCACCTCCGCAACCTTATAATCCTTGTACTTATCAGCTATCTCTTGCTCATCAGCAAAAAGAGGCTGGCAAATGAAGAAAAACAAAAATAACACTATATGCAATTTTTTTATATTCTGCATAAATAATCAGTCCTATAAAAAATATTTATTACTATCTTATTATTGTTATACTTTCTGATTCAGAACCACTGCTACCACCACTACTCGGCGGAGGCTCCCAGTCGTCGCGCCTATCAGGCTCTCTTTCTTCATAGATATTCTCTTTATCATCGAAGAGCCTGTCGCTAGTCCTCTCCTGAATCCTCTGTATCTCCTCCAAAGCTACGGCAGCACCTCTTGAA
>Ga0222657_1000875_pt1 | contig 12460 bp, 18 predicted proteins | sample AntAcemetagen474_FD_179858 | JGI IMG/M metagenome (GOLD analysis project Ga0222657, IMG submission 179858) | Saline water microbial communities from Ace Lake, Antarctica - #474 | ecosystem: Environmental > Aquatic > Non-marine Saline and Alkaline > Saline | place: Antarctica: Ace Lake... | reverse complement strand
CACCCCATTCCACGCCTTAACTCGAAGATTCTTGCTGCATATTGCGCCCCACCTGCTTCCTGTATTTCAGGCAGGGAAATCCACTCATGGGGGTGAGTCATAAATAGATTAATTAATCGTTCTTTATCTGTCATTTAAAGCCCTTATTTCCATTTTCCTGTGGGAATGTACCTATTTTCAATAAAAATCGATTCTGGCTCATAAAGAACTCCAAAAAGCTATACTGTAGGGGGTGCTCAGCATACTATTTCATCCTATCTTTTAACAACACAAACTTCTTAACCCTTGACCCTTTTATATCTATGGCAATACACCCCCAACCTTTTTTGTCTGTGCCAAACATGCCATTTAAAATCCCGACAAAGCCTACCATGTAACGCTTCTTCTTATTTCCATAAGCCAAAACCTGAACAGAAGGATGTTGTGCTAATTTTTTATTACAAGGAACCCTTACCCCAAACAAGTTTTCTGTTGCCCTGCGGTCTGTTTTAAGCAATTCATTAAGAAGATCTATCACATGTTGTGGTGTTACTTTTTTCTTAATCATTTTTTTGCTTCTTTCTTTTAAGACAGACATCCATTTTTCTTACAGGCTTCCATAAGAAATGTATAATGCCCTTCCTTTGTATAATACGAACCATCTTAGCCTCCTTACTTTTTTTACCCAAAAGTTTTAACCTGACAGGCCATACATATACCACTGATCTTAAATTCTTTAACCGAAAGCTCATTCTTAAACTCTCCATTAATATTTTTCTTTTTAAGCTTGCACTCATAGAGTTCTTCTGTTGCAGGGAAAGAAAAGTCTCTATCTGATTCCTGTTTAAAACTAGCTATCTCGTTATCATTTTCATCTACAATTAAATATCTTGTTAATTCAACCTTTTCCTTGCAAAATGGACAGAACACTTGCTCTACTGATTTGACCTTATCTCCAAATCCTGCCTGTTTCATAAGTTCTTTATTCATAATTAATCCTTTCAAAAGGCCGTTGATCCATATTTATTTTTTCTCTTATCTTTGTTGATTCTGATAAATCTCTTTCTGCATTTTGATACGCCATCTTTCTCCTTATTATCACAAAAAACTTCTTCGCATGCCAAACCACAACACCAACAGAATCCCGTAGGCTTTAAGTCCTTTATGCGCATCTTTTTCTAGGGGCAGTTGGAAGCTCCACACCTTTAGAATAAGAAAAAGCTCTAAAAGAAGGCATGTTACGACTTTTAAAAAACTTCTGTGCTGCCTTCGATACAACCGCCTGCTCTTTTTTAGTTGGTAATTTCATACTGATCGGCTCGCGATTACTCGCTCAGATGAGAATTTTACACCCTTTATAGGGATATTTCCTTTGCTCATAGCAGCAAATTTATCCAGGGCCTTCTGATCGGGGATAAGATACTCAAGAGGAACCTTACTTTTATCAACCACTTCCGCGCGCCATACTTCCTTATAATGGATACCTTCTGTCTTTTGCCTGGGAGCAACAACCGGTGGCTGATAACTGACTCCATCCCTCTCTGCCCTCAATTTCGCGGCCTTCACTTTATCACCCTGTTCTTCCGCCTCTTTTGCCCTCTCCTCAAGTCTCTCTTTTCTCTTATCTTCTTTCTTAGCAGCTTGTAAGCGTAATTTCTCCTGTTGCTGCGCTATTTTCTTATCCTGCTCATCATCCCATATTTTCATAATCTTCTTGGCCACTACCTCGGCCTCTGAATAAGCATCGAGGGCTGGGCGAAACAGGTCCATAACTTTAGTCTTCGCTTCATTTATAGGAGAAGTAAGTTCCTTCCTTTTTTCCGTAATAAGCTTAATCTTGCCCTTTATTATCTGTAAACTTTGTGCAATATGGGTATATCCTTCCTGTGTCTTTATTTCATACTGCTTTGCCTTCTCAAGAATACCTGTTGCCTCTGTAATCGATTCTTCCGCTGCTTTTGGATCAATAGGTTCTAAAGTGATTAATTCTTTACTTTCCATGTTATTTTCTCCTTTTTTCTATTATTGCGATTGTACAGTGTTGGGCACCTCCATGCCCGAACACGCATAATTCACTTAACTCATACCCCCTTATTCTACCCATAAAGGTTGAGTGGTAGCCAAAACTTATAACTCTATCTGTAATTCTTATAAGTTCATCAGCTATTAACTTAAACTTACTTGAATAATGACCATTATACATTTCCATTGCTTTTCTATAAGCATATGGTGGGTCAAGCAATACTGTGTCATATCGCTTTTTGCAGTTTTTGGCATATTCATAAGCATCTCCGTAATAATGCGCTATCATTTTTCTATCAACATCAACCCTATATTCATTCATATCTAAAACTGTTTTACCAGCAAAAAGATTTAAAACTTCTCCTTTACATTTGTTTTCTACCCACTCCTTCATTCTTGGAGATATAAAAGTAAATTTATTAAGATTAGTTGGGATATAGGTTGTTTTTACTTTTTCATTTCCCATGTCTTGCCCGCCAATTTTTTATATTCAAACATGATAGAAAAACTGAAAAATCTTCTTTACTATAAAAATCCGGCTTAGGTAAATTATATTTCCCATCATTGCGTAGTTGGACTATTAATCTGTCTTTAGCTTTATTCTTGGGGGGTATGCCCTCATTATGGGCATGGAGATATCCTGCTGTTTGTGGGGCTGCTGCTGGGGATAATTCCCCTGATTTAATATCTACTACTGTCTCTACATCTAAGGGGCCTACCCTGTCTGCTGTACCCGCGTAGAAATATTTTTTAGAGAACACTATTTCCTCTATGAGTCTTGGCTTAAACCCTGTATCTTTTCTGAATTTCACCCAGGCGTCTAAATAAGGTCGTATCTCCTCATGCACAGTAGAATCATCAAGCGTTCCCAAATCATAGAACTCTGTTGCAGTGTGGACATACTTTCCTCTTACCTGGGCTGCCTCTAGAACATCCCTATTAACCTTACCAAACATGTCGTATAATCCAGCAGATGTCAGTACATCTGTCACACAGGGGATTATTATGCCATCCTTGGAATACTCATGTCTTTCTTCATTAAATTTAATCATTTTTTTAATAGTTCCGGGTTTTCGTATATATTTCCGATTACCTCAACGTCTTCACAAGTAGATAATGCCCAAAAAGAATGTTCATTCCCAACAGAAAAACTTGCAAAGTTTTGTTCCCAAAATATAGGGTTTATATAATTTTGTAGTTCTTTTTGTTCGTTAAAAGCGCTATATTTAACTATATCCCCCTCATATATCTCTACTCCTGATTTGTCTAACAACCCAGTAAATTGCATAAGTTCCCACTCATGATAATCTGATATTCTCTGGTCATTTAAAAAATTGTGAAATTCATAATGACTATTGTCATCAAACTTAATTCCTGATTCAACATTACAATACATAAGTTTATCTACTTTATCCCAAGCTCTAAACTTTATCGTTCTCATTTTATAAACCTCAAAATTAATACCGTTATGAGTATATTCATTTCTTCTTCTGTATAGCCTCTCTCGTAGACTCCATTTTAGCAGTTAGTTTATCTTTCTCTGCCTTAGAGAAATTCGCTGTCTCTGGGTTTATCTCTTCTACCAACTTATCGAGATCTGCCTCTGTCTTACTTTTCTCTATTTCCCCAATGAAATGCTTACACATATCACTTGCTAGCATGTTCTTTCTTGGGGAAGTTTTTTTAGGGTCTGGTTTAAGAGGTCCAGGTTTTGCCTTCTGTTGCGGTGCCATTAATTCAGGTTTCCCATTCGTGCCCTCAACTACCTGTGACCATGTGGTTTGCCCCTCATTTATTGATGTATAAAGCTTTCTTAGATTATCAATTTGGGCAGGAGATATATTCTTAAGAGGGCAGCCTAAATACTTCTCAAGGTCAGTAGAGTAAACATTGATAGTAGCAAACGCGTCAATAATCTGATTCTTAGCGGCTTCCGGATCTTTATCTATGCCAGCCTTTGTTGTCTTCCTGATTTCTTCTATGCCTTCCTCAATGATGTGTTCGGGGATCAATCTAAGGCCGTTGTTTCTGATAACCTTTGAGGCCTCTGCCGACTCTTTATTCATAAGTTCCTGCTCTGTAGCCACAACAATATAAACCTTCTCATTTTTAGAGTTTATTCTTTCGCCCAGGACTTCCCTATCATTACAGTTTTTCCTCTCCACATGCTTTTCAATAGTTACATCTTTAGAGTAGGAACTGTTTGATTCAAGGTCTATTACTATTATCTTTATTATCCTCTTGTATGGGTCATCATATAGAACGCTCTGCTGAGTCTTGACATTTCCCCATAACCTTAACATTTCCTCTGCGAATCGAATCGAAGGGCCTTCGATAAAATTCTTAACCCATTTGCCTGTCTTTTTAACCGATCCCACAGGCTTACTATACATGGCCTTTAATGCGAACCTTAAATTCTTGCATCTATCAAGTATCTTTGTTCTGGCCATATCTTCATTTCTGGGCTTTTTTAGAGCCATGACATAAGATGATTCAATCTCTGCTCTTGAGGCTGATGCCGCGGCCGTTGCTGCTAATTCCGCGGATTTCTCTTTTGTGATTTTTCCGAATCCCTCATTTATTTTTACAACACTTTTTTCATCTGCCATTGTTTTATCCTTTCTTTAAGATCACAAATTGTGACCTTTTGCGGCCTGTTATTTATTTTCTAATTCTTTGGCTGCTTCAGCTTCTTTTTGCCTCTTTATTTCCGCCCTTATTCTACCTGCCTCCATATCTTGCCTATTTAATTCCTCTAATATTCCGAATATCTTTATGCGCTTTATCCTGATATTTTCTTTCTGTTCTAATAGTTGGGCGCTTTCTAATATCAATTCCTGACGCCTTTTAGCATTATCTGCTTTCGCGATACCAACTACAACCAACGCCAACAACATAACCATTACCAATAACACCATAAACTTTTTCATTATTTTTCTCCTTTTTTAGTTGCGGGTTAGCCAACATGGACAATAGTATCCAAAATAATAAAAAGGCTGTTGCCTTGGACAAATAATATGTCCTTGGAAACAGCCGATTGCTAACATTCTTAAAAAGCGCTTGTATAGGATATTGTAAGTTGAATTAAAATAAGGTGTGGAGTTTTTTGGAAAATGATTTAATTTAAAAAAATGGTGCATTGTCATTCCTATAAATTGTTAATTGTTTGTAAAATGTAACTATCAAAATTATAACAAAAAATAACGATTTGTCAAGTCTTTTTTTTATTTATTTTTTTAGCTCGTCGCTAGGAGGGGGCGGAGCCAAGTGTAAGGCCGGCACTCAGCTCCGCTTTTGGGGTTTAAAACGTAAACTTAAATTGAGCGTCTGCTCCATAAGCAGCGCACCACTTCTCTTTATCTGTGTTATCGTTTTTAGTATCTATGTATCTTGCACCTATTCCACCGCCAACATAAAAATACTTAAATAACTCCATTATGGGCACGCCCTCTGATGGCATAAATTTTCCAATATTAAAATCTACTGTTGCTGCTCCACCATCAAAATTAAGCATACCTATGCTAAGAGATGCGTTCCATGGATCATAAGTATATAATGTTGCTCCCGCGTAGTTGCATATTTCTTCTTCGTTAAAATCATAAAACAGACCTTCCCTTGTGCCCAGATAATCCACAACCTGTGTAAGGCCGCTCAAGATTGTATTAGGCTCAATAGAGATGCCTGCTCCTGCCCTTGCCTCAAGCTTTCTTTCTCTCTTTCCAAATATATCAGCTTGAGCAGGTACAGCAAAACTTGCCGCAAAACACAATACCAATAATACTACAAAGACTCTTCTCATGTTATTGCTCCTTTCATTTTTTTACAGTCCAAAGATCATCACCAAATTTTTCCACATACCGAAAAGGGATATAACAAAAACCAGAATCCCCCCATTCATCTCCCCAGCTATTCCTTACAATAAACCTCCTTTCCTTTGTGTCGTACCCTACAGCAAGCATACAATGGCCACCCATCATTGTCTCATATTTTGCAGGTATGGGTACAATACCTGTTCTTTTCACTTCCTCAGATTCAAAGCTCTCATATATAGCAATACCAAATACAACCGGAAACCCCTCAGCAAGGCAGGCTATCATGCCAGATACGTCCCTAATCCTCTCATATACGCTTATACGCCTACTTAAAGCCTGTTTGTAGCACTCTGGTGAGGGTTCTTGCTTAAATAAGGATATATCATAGGGCAATAGCTCTTCATCGCATACACCCCACCTTTTGAGAGATTTGATACCATCCCTGATGTATGCCCCACTATCTATATTTACGCATCCTTCAATTTTTCTCTCATTATAATAAATGAACAACCTGCTGACATCTGTATATACACCGTCAATTTTCTTGTCAAGAAGCTCTATGTTACCGGCAAGGGCTTGTCCGGTACAGCTGCCAAGTTCACCCTGATCCTCTACCTTGGAGCAGTATTTTCTTAGATCTACTTTTTTGGGGGAAAATAACCGTAATTTCGGTTTATAGATATAATCTCTTTGATCAGTTAAATCGCGTAAGTATTTGTAACGTCTCATTTGTCTTTCCTATGTGTAAGCGCGTACATTGTATCAAAGTCCGGTAGTTTCCGAGCCACTATATCTATAATAATATTTATTACCATTCTGCTCAAAAAGTTAAGCTTTATTGTCCCCTGGGACTCTAATTCAGATAGTAATTTCAAAGCTATCTTCTTTCTATCTGCCTTAGTAATCTTTCCGTCTAGGGCAAGATTTTCAGCTTCTTTTACAACCGGCTCCACTATCTTTGAGATTTTATCAGTCCACCTTGCGATTATTACCCATGCCGCTGAAATGCTTCCCAATATTGCGATAATCTTTGCCATTGCATGCCTCCTTATTTTGCAGTTACGGTTCCTTGTGTCCTATCCGATGCCCCTGTTATTATGGGGGAAATCCAGCGATCCCAGAGGGTAGGCGCGCGACTGTCAAATTCACATTCTACTGTACCATCTGGATTTTCTTTATATTTCATCCCACCTGTTTTATTAAGATGTATCTCTACTGCCTGTTTCTTAACACCATCCTCAAACTTAAAAACTTTTCCCGTGGTGCCGCATCCGCTAATAACGAAAATACATAATATAAGTAGTATCTTCATCAGAATTTCTTTTCTATCATAAGCGACCAATAGTGTTGATTACTCTGGGCCTCTAATATCCCATTAGTAAATTTGTACCCATAAGCCCACTCTGGGTCTTTACCGCTTTCTACATCAATATCGCCCCATCCCCATTTGTTAATAAGTGTCCAGTCTTTTATAAACTCCCATCCAAACTGGATATGTGTCCCTATCTCATCATCCCAGTCCGCCTCTGCTGAGTAGTTAGGCTTAAAATAAGGGTCTAAATAATCTATACCAAATCCTGCGTGTACGGTTTCAGTGAAATACCATTTAAGCGTAACAAAATAATCTAATAGATTAAGCCTCCCCATCGATTTCCCACAATAAGGGGTCTCTATCTGTGTGTCCTTAGCGTTAGAGGATGTTGCACCTACACCTATTTCTATGCCTATCTTGGGTCTTAGGAAGTTATCTTCTGGATTTGCAGAGAACGGAAGAAAAGGTATCTTGATTGTTGGATTAAATTCATATCCCAACTCCACCCGAGGAGAGCCGTCAAGCCCTTCTACCAGATAGTCGGCATATCCTATCTTAGCGTTTATACTATCTGCCTGTGCTATGCCTACAAAAGCTAAAATCAAAAGACTACTTATTATTATTCTTCTCATCATTTTTCCTTTTGGTTTTTTTACTATTTTCTTGTGCTTTGCGGATAATATTTTCACATAAGTTTATACCCTGCTTGGCAGACTCAAGATGCTCGATCGCATGAGCAAATGCCCTATCTGTGTTGCGTCTATATTTACCGTTACTCATCTTGCTTCCTCGGTTTATACTTACTATAAAAAACGCATCTGTTGCATTTTTTGTCTCTATTCTCGCATGCTAAAATACATTTTTTATTTTTTTCCATTTTTTAGTATAAGGTCTTTGATGTCATCAAGTCTTACGTTTATGGCTTCGCCCATAGCAGAAGAGGCAGAACGATTAGCCACTATTTCATCTTTAAGCCTATGGGTTTTCTCTACGCACATTCCCTTGGATTGAAAAATCTTAAACGATTCAATCCTACCTATGTGATTTTTTACACATTTAACAATATTTAAAATAAGGGCTGTCAATGCGCCAACAGCAGTTACAGCTACGGTTCCACCTACCAAATAGGTGCTTGGCTGGATCTTCACATCAAAAAATGCCAGGCAATCCACAGGGAACCCGAGAATAATCATATTTACCAAAATTGCTAATAACCACATGCTAATCCCCTTTCTTTATTTTTCTTCATTCGCCCGTATTAATATGATATCACTTTGTATCTGGGCGATTCTCCCTATTGTTTGATAATGAGTCTTAGTTAATTGTTCAATATTGTCAACAAGCCCTAATTTTAAATTTTGTAGCTTCGCTTCTTCCTGCTTTAACTCATTTATTATTTTTTCTATGTCCATTTTAGGTTCCCCTTTTTCTTCATATCATCAATAACGGCAATGTCATAATTACAGAGCCGCCTCTAACCAATTCTGACACAACATCTTTATGAGGGATATCAAGTCTATTTATATAATGAGATAATAATCCAAAACCACCCATCGCGATTATTCTTAATACATAACCTAACCACGAAACCATGCTAGTTATAGGAAACAAAATAAACATGGCCCCTATTACCATTAAATGCAGCCAATATTTATCCTCGCCTTTTCTTAATAATTTTATTTCAGATACTCCTATATCATCAAAATATGTGGTAAAAGCGGCCCAGCAGGCAATGAATGTAGGTATATACCAATACCAGGCAATAGTTTTACCCATCAGCGCTAATGTAATTAGCGCGATTATCGTGCATCCCCAATCTCTTGTCTTGCTATGTTTTAATATGTCGTACCAACTATCATTCTTCGCGGAACCACCAAGTCTGTAAGCGCAAGAACACAAAATTGTTGCTATTAAAAATATTAATGTATTCATATACACTCCTTTTTTTCTAATCCTTTTAGTTATAATATTAATAAATTAGGCATTTACTACCCATACTGTACCTCCACCACCTGCGCCGCCATTGCCCCCATTTGCGTGGTCAGGAGTATGAGCTTCAGCACCACCAGTACCGCCATTAGCGGTGACTGACCCACTATCAGAATAAGTTGAGTAACGAATTACTAATACACCTCCGCCTCCACCTCCTCCGCCGCCTGCGGCAGGTCCGCCGATAGAATCTCCTCCAGTTGCTGAGCCATTACTGCCATTTGCTCCATTTGCTGAAATAACACCGGTAGCACTTACTGTAACATTTCTTGCTTCTATATATAACCAGCCGCCGCCTACACCACCTGCGCCTCCGTTACAATGTCCGTTAGTTGCTAATTTAGCTGCACTGCCTGCGGCTCCACCAGCGCCATCACCAATACTTATAAGATAATCACCTCGATACCAAGCCTTTGCTGAAATTAAATAAGTAGCTCCCACAGCATTTCCATTACCGCCAGCACCGCCTACACCACCTGCAGTACCGCCAGACTGTTGGCAAGCACCGCCTACACCACCTGCAATACCATAATCAACACCATTCCAAGAATATGCTCCTCCTCCACCACCACCAGAACCGCCGCAACCAGTTGTGTCTCCTGCTGTACCGTTAGTACCTTGTTTCGTTTTATCATTGCCAGTAAGTTCAGGGCAAGTACCACCTGAACTACCACCTGCATTTGCGGAAATAGTTCCATTTACAGTAAGTATTCCTTTAACTCCTATAATAGAGTCTTTAGCAGTTAATGTTATTCCCGCGTTAATAGTAAGGTTATTATATTGCTTGGTAAGCCCAGATATATCCGTATTAATTGAAATAGTTACATCACCATCAGAGCCATCACCGCCAAAAGATAAAAAACCTTCTTGAAAATTGCTGAATAAATATTCAATTCCTTTATTCATTATAACAACATCATTTAATTCAAGAAATTCGTGATCTAATTTAAAACCTGTTGTATGTAATACATAATTATCTGATTTAAACGCGCCCCCAGCGCCTATAACAAAATCACCGCCTATATAAGTCCCTGCTGCTATCTTACCTGCTGTTACTGTGCGTGTGTATATATCTCCACCGTCTATTTTAGTTACATCTAAGCCATGTGCCCAACCAGTAGCTATAGCGGCATTTTGAAGTTCCCATTCCCCTGCTGTTATTTCATTATCGCCTATATTTGTAGCTCTATATAATTTATTGTCGTCTGTATCTATCCATAAATCTCCGGCTGTTACTGCTACAGGTATTTCAGATTGCCTGAATGTTGTAATCCCTCCTGCGGCGCCTGCCGCATGCCAAGCACCTGTATCATAAACGTATAGTATATTATCATCATCTGTATCTACCCAATAGTCTCCGTCGCGTTCTCCTTCTCCACTTGGTTCTAATGCCTGGTAATATGTTTTTGGAGGAATCGCATCATTACCTAATTTAGAAAGCACTATTGTCCCTGACTCTATCCTATCCGCACTTAAATACCCTGCATTAATTTTTGTAGCATTTAAGTCGTTTATTTTTGCATTTGTAATAATCGCGTCTTTTATCTGGGCGGTGAGAGTAATTACTTCCCCTGCAATAAGTTTTCTAGCAGATATTATTGCGTCTCCTACCTCTGCCGCGGCTAGGGGCGTAAAATTTATAGTCTGTGCGGCTGAAAAACTTCCAGGCCCGTAAGTATCTACTGCTCGAACCTTATAATGAGTTCTATCTTTAATAACAAACTCATCATCCGCGTCAGGTGTTCCAGACGGCCATGAAGCAACCGTTACCTGCCCTGTTGCGTTATTGAAAGCTGTCACTACTGCCTCTTGCCCATCATAAGTACCACTTGTCTGCACAATCACATCACCAACAAAATAATCTACTCCTGCTCCTATCAAGGTAGCGTCTGTTATGCTTGTAGCGTCTGCTGAATCTGCTATTGCATCGCTAGGGGATTTTCCCTGGACTATTGCTTCTGTTCCTGATACTTTTGCCTCAAGCGCTTCTTCGCCAGCCCAAGCATTAGTCGCGGAACGATATATTTCATAATATCTTAAATCAGCATCAGCAACATCTGTCCATTCTATCTTAGCAAAACCAAACCATTGGGTAGAAGTAATTGTAGGTGTTGCCGGTACAGCATTAGTTGGAGTTACTGTTTGAGCTGCCGATGAATAATTCCCTGACCTATCGAAGGCCTTTATATAATGGGCTCCAGGGGCTCGCGAACTAGGCGTTACTATTGTATGGGTATTAGTCATTCCCCTATATTTTAAATGAGCATTCTGCGTACCCCAGTTAGCATCCTCTGTCCTTATTTCGTAACCCGCTAAGTCGTTATCTGTATTTTTTTCCCAAGTGAAAACTATTTCATTTGTAAATGTATATGCAAAACTTATAACATTACTAGGGTTGACCGCTTTTCCCAGAATAGTAAGTTCTGCTGATGTTGTTCCTGTATTGACAATATTGTAAATGGTTGCTGCCTTTACCTTTACATAATAAGCTATACCCACCTCCATATTTGGTATAGTAAAAGCATTTTCTTTAGAAGTACCAACTACTTTATAATCGCCCCCACCTTTTTTTAATTCTATTAAATAATAATCAAGAAACTTCTTTTCAGTAGTATGGTCAAATGCCACTGTTATGTCTGATATATAAGTACCATCTTTATTTGTATAATTTGATTCCGCTATTACTAAATTATCAACATTAGGACACGGTACATGAGGGCTTATAGGAGTACCATAATCAAACTGCATCACTCCGCTACCATAACTATCATCATATAAGGCCTCGTAATATTCCCTGCCTATAAAAGTAACTCTATTATTTGGGGCTTCTTCCATGCTTAATACTCTAAAGGGCTTATCTGTCCACCCGGGAGTGTCATGAGTTACCGTTATTACGTCTCCTATCTCACATTTTATTCCTTGTATATTTGTCTCAAACGAACAAAGGGTTCCGCATATATTCGCCAAATCTGAATAAAATCGTGCCATTCTTGAGGCTTGGGAAAAACGAGTAATGCCCCACATTCTAAGATCTGCGGGAACCACTGCCTCATCGCCCAATGCCTCTCTTTCTCTTTGAGAGATTTCATTATTATGATAAGCTATGGTTTTAGTATAATTCTGGTCTGGGTCTATAAATTCAACCCCTACTCTATTTGGACTGTCGTCTTTGCCTAAAAGATGATAAGTAAAAGAACCACTTATTATGTTATCCTCATCAAATGCCTGAACCGTTGCTCCTGTTGTTTCAATATTGAGTTTTACAGTTGGTCCAGTAAAAGATAAAAATCCGCCAAAAGTGGACATTATATCATGAACAACGTCATAGGCCTTTAATCTTTCGTCT
>Ga0222657_1000858_pt1 | contig 12644 bp, 11 predicted proteins | sample AntAcemetagen474_FD_179858 | JGI IMG/M metagenome (GOLD analysis project Ga0222657, IMG submission 179858) | Saline water microbial communities from Ace Lake, Antarctica - #474 | ecosystem: Environmental > Aquatic > Non-marine Saline and Alkaline > Saline | place: Antarctica: Ace Lake... | reverse complement strand
CGGAAGCTATAGAAAAATATAAGAATAAAGATTATGCAGGAGCGCGAGATGCTGCAAATAAGGCATTAGAACTAGATAGGGATAACAAAATTGCGCTGCGCATATCTATCAAAGCAAGCAGAAGGGCAGACATGGCAGGCCCTGGAGCAATAAAAGAGAAAGATACTACAGGGGCGATCTCTATATCAAAGCCTAAAAAGGACAATGCATTGCGGGAAGAAATTGAGGGCAAAGAAGACAAATTAGAGTTTAAAAAGGAAGATATAAGAGACGCTCAGAAAGATGCGCTATCAGAAAACGCAGACATTAAAGCAAAAATAAAAGAGATAAATGATTCAGGTCAACTCCAGGCGCCTGCGCCACCAACATCAGTTGCCAGGCCTGATATGGGTAGATGGACTGGGCTAATAGACGAAGTTGACCAGGCTAAAACAGAGGTAAGTAAACCTGAATTTGATCTTACTGTAGAGAAATTGGAAAAGCGCGTAAGTTTACGCTGTATGGACGTTGAATTACAGAAGCTTTTAGAAACTCTGTTGTCAGACGAATTTGTTCTAGTATTTGGCGAAGGGGTTGGTACAAAGAAACCTATCTCAATAAATGTAAAAGAACAGCCTTTAGGGTCGGTTTTAACATCAGTTGTTACTCCGCTGGGATATTCGTGGAAGGTAAGAAGAGACAAAATAGTGGTTTTTGCTTTTGACACAAAGACATTCCGCATTGTACTGCCGTCCTTGGTACATGGTTTTCTAAACAAAATATCTAATGAGACAGAGACAAAAGAGACTGAAAGCGGTGAGGCAGGGGGAGAAACAACAAAAACAAAAGCTAAAATTGGGGCCACAATTACAGTGCAGACAAAAGTGGAAGATATGTCTGTATGGGATGAGATTGACGCTAATCTAAAGTCTTTTATCTCTGAAAAGGGGAAATACATTGTAAACAAGGGAGCTGGGTTAATTATTGTAAAGGATTATGGATACATCCTGGACAACATTGCTCAGTACATAACAAACGTCAACAGGGAGTTATCCAGACAAGTTCTGCTAGAAGTAAAGTTAGTAGATGTGACATTGAGCCACACAAAAGAAACCGGTATTGACTGGGGAGCGATTACAAAGAAAGTTTCAGCTTTAGGCGTTGGTAACCTAACTGTTTCCGGTAACTTTACAGATGCAGTATCCAACGGATTTGTTTTAAACGCCCAGGGACCAAACGCAGGATCAGGAGAAAGAAGAAGAGGCATAAAGACGCTAATCAAGCTGCTTGAAGAGCAAGGAGAGGTTTCTGTATTGTCACAGCCAAAGCAAATGGTTCTAAACAATCAACCGGCAGTAATTCAGGTAGGTAGAGTTGTTACATATATTGCAAGCTCAACCAGGTCTGTTACTGATACTGGGGAGTCTTACACTATTGAGACATCAGATGTTCAGGAAGGAATTACAATGTTTGTTGTGACAAGGATAAATGAAAGTGGAGAACTGTACGTAAATATATCTCCTGTATTAACAACCATTGAGCAGATTCGACAGATACAGATGGGAGGGACAACTATAGAAGCCCCGGAACAGACGATCAGAGCAATGACCACAACAGTTAGAATAAGAAATGGAGACACAATAATTCTTGGCGGGCTTATATCTAAAAACAAAAAATATACAGACCAGTCAGTTCCTTTCTTTAACAGGATCCCCTTCATTGGAAAGGCTTTTGGATATACAGAAAGGGATGTAACAAGATCAGAACTGGTTATTATGATCACGCCAATAATTGTGTCATAGGGAGATAGCATAGATGCGAATTGTATATGGAAAATGGTGCTTGATTGAAGACGATTCAGGGAAAGTAGAATTTGTTGAATCGGATAAGTTGAGCCGAATAAATTTTGAAAAAAAGAAGATGGTTGTAGGCGTTGTGGATCATAGCTCGCAAATTTCTACAGAGCTCTCAAGCGTGGAACTAAGAGATGTTGACATTTCTGCTGTACAGCCGGCAGCAGAAGAGCTTTGGACAATCTCAACAATAACCAGAAACACGATGAATAAAATAAGCTCTATCGGAAAGATAGAGGGAGTCTATCCAATAGCGCCTGTAGTAATAAAAGGAATTAAAATAGAAAAGATTCCAAACCTAGAAGAGAAAAGAACCGTATATATAGAAAAATGGAGTGAGGGCGAGGGATTTGCTGTAGGCTTTCATGGTCAGAGAATATATTTTTGTGATTTTATTTCAATGAATCCGGAAGTGTTGCTAAGCGATATAATAAGAATACAGAAAAAGATGTCGTTCACGCAAATCACTAACATGCCTTTTCATTTAGTAACGAATAGTCAGGGAATTAGTAACATAGCATTAGAAAATAACCTTTTTGACGCAGGTGATGTTGCTGTTGTGCCAACGCATTTATCGCTAAAAGGGCTGGGACATATTGAGGATATAAAGCCGTTCAGGTATCCGGAGGAAATAGCCAGAGAAGAGAGAAACAGGCAGCTTAAAAAGGATAGAAAGCTTATGGGAATAGCCGGGATTATTGCATTGGTAATGTTTGCAATAAGTGTTTGGTTTTTGCATGGATTCCAGATTAACACCGACAAACTAAAATGCCTGAATGACACAAAAACAAAGCTTAAAATGGAGAATGTTATTCTAACACAACAGAGGTATGAAGCGATAATAGATGCAGGGAATATAGATATATTACCCATTGTCCAAAAATTGCAATTTATTTTTGGAAACAAGTTCGTTCCGTTTGCAAGTATTAAAAATAAGTCCGGAGAAATTTATCTAAATGTATATTTTGAGAAACCTCCTATCTTAAAAGAGCCGGAGTTAATTCAAAAAATCAGGGATGTTATAAAAACAGCAAAGATAGAAGCAACAATTGTAAGAGCAAAGCAAGGGATAAAGGTATCCTATGTGGAATAAGTTTAAATTACTGGGGATTGCATTTATAATTGCAGCTTTTTTAGCTGGATTTTACGGGGTAAATACTTTTCATAAAAACATAGAGTTGAAGAAGAACATAGGAAGTTCAAAGGTTGAGATTTTCGCGCTTAAGAAAAGCCTGGAAAGAATTAGGGTTTTACCTAAAGCAGAAAAGGGAAAGAGTATAGATGTATTGTTTAATAAGCTTTGCAAAGAGCTTTCGCAAAGTTGTGAATTACTTAAAATTAATTATGGGTTACAAGCTATTGGTTCAGCTGTTAAAGATGTAGGGAATAAAAAGTTTATAGAGGCAAAAGTCCAGGAAGAAAGGGTGCCTACGCTTAGTTATGTTGTTAATAGCGAGCTTCCTGGCGTTAAAAAATTAGGATTGCAGTTTACCTATGAGATAACACAGGGGAGTATTATAAGTTCTACTTATATTCCGAAGATATTACAGAAATACCCTGTGTTAATTAAGGAATTAAGGATAATAAATGGGAAATATATTCTTAATTTTGATTTATATGGGCTGGAAAAACTGTCAATAATATCAGGAGGGTGATATGAGAAAAAGAAGCGTTTTTTGGATTGCAGGAATGTTCGTTGCATTAGCAATGATTATGTCAAACACAGGCACATGTAAAGAACAGCAACAGCAAGCTAAGGAAAACAAAGAAATATACAATATAAAGCCGTTAATCAAGCTGGAAGAGAAGATTTCAACTGAGGAGAAGCAGCTTAAATTGCTTGAGATAAAAGCGCAGAAGAAGAAATACGAAAGAGAAATTAGAGAAATCGAAGCGCAAATGCAAGAGATTGAAAGCATGACTGGTGAACAGGCAGGACCTGTTTATCAAAGACAGAAAATTAGAAGCAGGCGAAGCAAAGAAGGAGAAGATGTTAATTGGTTATCAAAAGCACATCTTAAAATGATGTTCAAAAAGCAGAATGTGAATTACGCTATGATATCGTTCAACGAAAGAGAGATTACAGTTAAAGAAGGCGATAGTTTTGAGGGTTATAAAGTAGAGAAAATCACAACAGATTGTGTTGTGTTAAAAGCAGGTAAGATTACAGAGAGGATATCGTGGTAAAAAGAATACATGCAATTCCGCTGGGGCAATTACTTTTAGAGCGGGGAGAGGTTTCAGAGGAAAATCTTGCAGTTGCGCTTAATGAACAAAAGGGGACAGGAAAAGCCCTAGGCAACATATTAATTGAAAAGCACTTTGCTTCTGAAGAAAGCGTATATAGAGCCCTGGCTGATCAGATAGGGTATGAATATATAAGCAGTCTTCCCATTGGTTTGATTGATAACAAGGTGTTGGATCGTTTAGATATTAATGTTCTTAGAAAAAAGTCTGTTGTGCCAATCAGGTATAAAGAAAGTACATGTTTTGTTATTTCAGATCCAAGTGATGATTTGGTAATTAAGTATTTAACAGAACAAGGGTATATAAGTTACAAAAGGCTGCTCACAACACCAGCAAATATAGAGACACTCTATTCAGAGATAATGGTAAGCGATAGAAAGACTATTGAGAAACAGATCAGCCAAATGCAAAAAGAGGGAGTGGAGCATGAAGAGGGAGAACTTGTAAGTTTCGTGCATGAGATTTTAAATACAGCAATAAGTAATGATGCAACAGATATTCACTTTGAGCCAGAGGGAGCGACAGTAAGGATAAGGATTCGTATAGATGGCATTTTATATGAGGAACCTCACCTTCCAATTGGCAAATATGATCGCTTGGTAAATGTGTTCTATGGTATGGCCCAAGTAACGGTTTCAGAATTCAGGAAGTTCCAGGATAAGCAATTTACTACAGAAACTACTATGGGAAAGAAAGTAGATGTAAGGCTTTCGTCAATTCCTACTGAACATGGAGATCGAGCCTCTATAGTTTTAAGGCTGCTTAATAGAGAGATATCTTTGTCAGCTCTTGGTAAACTTGGTTTTTCAAAGGATAGCTATAATAAAATACAAAAAGTGATTGAATTTCCGTATGGTATGGTAATTTTTACAGGTCCTACTGGAAGCGGTAAAACAACCACTCTATATTCAATACTCCAGGAATTAAGAGGGCCAAAAATTAAGATTATCACGATTGAAGATCCAATTGAAATTGATATTTCAATGGTGCAGCAAGTTCAAATAAATGAGAAAGCGGGAATAACGTTCCCCGAAGCATCAAGAAGGTTTCTAAGGCATGATCCGGACATAATATTAATAGGAGAGATTAGGGATAAGGAAACTGCTGAGGAGGCTATACGAGCTGCAATGACAGGTCATAAGGTTTTCACAACATTGCATACAAACAGCGCAATAGACTCTATATCAAGATTTCTGGATCTGGGTGTTTCCAGATGGAATCTTGCAAGTTCTCTTTTAGCTGTTGTTGCGCAAAGGTTGATCAGGGTTCTATGCCCTGATTGTAAAATAAAAGACGATATTAGTAAGTATAAAGAGCTAGATATTGAGAACAGCGAAACAATATATAAAGCCAGTAAAAAAGGTTGTAAGAAATGTAATGGCAGGGGGTATAAAGGGCGAACAGCTGCATCAGAAGTATTTATAATAGATGATAAAATAAGATCCGTTATATCTAATTCTTTTAATATTGATAAACTTATTAAAGCAGCAAAAGAACAAGAATACAGAACCTTGTTTGAAGATGCAATGGACATATTAAAACAAGGAAAAACAAGCGTTGAGGAAATTAAAAGAGTGATAGGAGTCATGTAACGATGTTATCGTTCTATTATAGAGCTGTTTCGAGCGCTGGGATAATAGTTGCGGGAAACATAGAGGGGACTTCGCATAGAAGTGTTAAGAAAGGATTAATAAAGAAAAACTATCAGATTTTATCCTTATATCCGAATATAGTGAAGAGTTTATCATTGCTTTTTAAAAGACGGCAGATGAGTAGAAGCGCTTTAGCGGATTTTTTTGGAGAGTTGGGTGAGTGCTTAAATATGGGAATGGATCTACTTGCGAGTCTTAAGATGATGCGTGAAACCACGGGGGATAGTATAGTAAAGAGAGTTTGTATTCTTGTTGATGAGAGCATACGAAATGGATTTACTCTGGCAGATGCTTTAAAAAGGACAAATGTTGTTCCAATGATCAGCATTGCAGCTGTTAGAGTTGGGGAGAAAAGCGGCGATTTATCTAGGTCGTTGAGAGATTTAAAAGAGACATACAAAGTAGAACAAGAGTTCGTATCAGAGTTAAAGCGCGCTGCAACATATCCTCTGGTTGTAATTAGTTTTTTGTTTATGGTGGTTATATTTGTTGGGTTTTATGTAATTCCTAAGCTAGAGCCGCTTTTTGCAATCAGCGGCGGTGGGAACTTCATGACAAAAGCGCTTTTGTTTCTCTCTTTTGTGTTAAGAAAATTTTGGTGGCTTATAGTTATAGCTTTTTTTGGCCTGTATTATTTTATAGGCGTTCTCAAAGAGCGGTTTTCCCAACAATTCTATGAAATTATCTATAAGATAAAATTGATTGGAGTAATGGCAAAAGAAACAGCGATTGCCAGGACGTTTCATAATTTTGGTTTACTAACAGAGGCAGGGATCCCTGTCTTAGATGGCTTGAATATTGTTGTTGAGAGCATGCCATATAAATATATATGCGTAAAGCTTAATAAAGTTAGAGAAAGACTTTTAATGGGTGGATCTTTTGGAGAAGTGCTTAATGACGGATTCTTTCCCCCGCAAGTGTATGATGTTGTAGCCAGAGGAGAAAAAAGAGGAGCGCTTGGTGAGTCTTTTTTAAAAGTGTCTGAATATTATAGAGGGAAAGTACGAGATAAGCTTATTATTTTAAGTAAATTAGTAGAGCCAGCAATGATTATAATGGCAGCATTACTGGTGTTGGGAGTTTTGTTTTCGTTCTTTGTGCCAATATATTCAAATGTAACAAATATAGGGAATATAAATACTTTAAAATAATGGGAAAAGGGGGTGAGAAAATAACAATGAAGAGATTAATGAATCGCAACGCATTTACACTTATTGAGTTAGTTCTCGTATTAGTGATCATTGGCGTACTTGTTGCAGTGTTGATTCCTGCGCTCTCAATGCGAGATAAGGCTAATATAGCAAAAGCAAAAGGAGAAATTAGGTCACTTCACGCCGGAGCGTTAGGATATGTAAGCGCTGGCAGAACAACTTTTACTGGAGTTAGCACTACGGTTCTGGTTAGCGAAGGGCATCTGCCCGCAAACTTTTTGGGGACAGGTTCAAATCCATGGGGAGGGGATTATACAGTAGCTGTTAATGCCTCAGATGCAACCCAGGTTGATATTGCCCTTACCAGTGTGCCGGCAAATGCAGGAGCAGATCTGGTAAGAACGTTTAATTCAATTAGCGAAGGAGCAACTTATGCTACCACAACATTTACAGTTACGTGGTAAATATGGGTTTACGCTTCTTGAGCTGGCTATATCTGTAGTGATTTTGGGAGTATTGGTAATAGTTGTTGTGGGTACAGCGCATCAGAGGATAAAAGTGGCAAAAGCAAGAGCTGTAGTGAAATCAATGGCAGCTATTGCAGATGCAAGCGATGCATACAGAAAGGATCAAGGAGCATGGCCAACGGCTCTGACGGATGTAGCCAGTTATTTACCTGCGAATTTTCAGGCAACAAATATGTTTGGGAATGGGTATGTGTTGTCATCTAATAATATGATTTTTACAGTGCAGACGGATATTCCTTCAGGGATTCTAACAGCTAGTAGGTTAGGGACACAGTTTAGAATAATTAGTAATCCGCCGAATGTTACATTGTCTTTAACAAAAACCCTTGAAATGGGAGAAGTAGGGGAGGCTGTTTATGATAAACAACATTTATATGAAGAGTAAAAAAGCTTTTACACTTGTTGAGCTTGCCATAGTAATGGCTGTTATAGGGGTGCTGGCTATGGTAGCTACTCCTAGAACTATTACTTTCCTTAATACAAGGGTAGCGCAAAAAACGGCTGTAGAAATGAAGCAGATTCAAGATGCTGCTAAGTGGTATTATGTTGCAAATAGTACCTGGCCAGTAGATATTACAACGCTACAAACTGATGGATATCTAGACCCTTCTTGGCCAACTAATAATCTTTTTGGAAACGCTTATACTATAAGTTCAACAGCAAATTCATTTACTATCCAAAGTAACATCCCTGCTGCTTGTATAAATGCGGCGGCTCAGATATTGCCACAGGCTGTAGTAGCCGGAGAGAGCCTATCAAGCACAGTGCCTCTACCTGGAAGCGAATCGTCTCACGAGAATTTGCTTCATAGATTAGCCGCTGCTACGCAGGTACAAAGAACATTAGAAGGGGATATTTACACACAGGGATTAATTTATAACGATGCAGACAATACATATTTGCTTGATTTAAGCGCAAGTGGAACGAGTTATCTACATCGGATTAATGCAGATGATATATATTTAAGGCAGCTTGGAATATGGCTGAGTAATTTTAGCGCAATTCCGGCAGGGACTATAGCTATATGGTCAGGCTCTGTTGCAAGTATTCCCAGTGGTTGGTATTTATGCAATGGGGCGAACAGTACGCCAAATTTAAGAGATAGGTTTGTTGTAGGAGCAGGAGGTTCTTATGCAGTAGGAGCCACAGGAGGGGCAACTACACACAATCATACTTATAGTGGGTCAACCAGTACTCCATCAAATTATCAGCAATATGATGGAGATCAAGGAACTATGTCCGCTATGCGTCATACTCATACGTATTCCGGAACCACAAGCTCTGGTTCAAGCTTACCGCCTTATTATGCTTTATGTTATATTATGAAGGGTTAATTGAAAATAAAATGTCTAAAATCAAAAGTTTATCTGTTATATGGTTAGAGAGGAAAGAGCAATGTTAAAAAAACTTAGTTTTATTACTCTAGTTATAGTTTTTTTGTGCTCTACTATTTCTGCACAAGACCTGTGGGGGAATGCGGAGAAATCAAATGCGAATGTGTCAAGCTATCAATACTATAACAAAGATAAAGACGGGTTTACTTATAGCGGCGGAGTGAATTATGCGCCGCCATACAATCCTACAGAGAAAATCATCGAACTTCATACAGACGTGGAGGCAGGCTGTGCAAGGTTTGATTGGGAAGTGAACTGGAAGAATACATTAAACCAAGAGGCGCTTGATCGCTACTGGGAGGCTTTAAAAGGTGGAGCTATTAGCAGCGCGCCAATCTTGCTATTGGAATATATTTCCCCCACATTGGCTGATATCGTGAAACACCTAAAAGCAATGAGCAACATGAGCATGGAAATGCAGTATGCAAATTGTGAACGTATGCAGCAAATGGCAACGGACTTAGGAAGCAGTTTACGCAACAAGGCCTATAACGAGTGTATGGCAGCCCAGCCTCCAGAGGACATGGTAGCAGCAAGAAAAAACTGCGAAGACAAGATTCGTAAAGACTGGGCGTCAGGCCTGAATAAATACCAGGGAGGAGGAACCTTAAACGAAGGAGAAGGCTATACGTTATTTGGCGGTTCAAAAACCCCCTATCAAAAAAAATCTATCGATGATGTGACTGGAGAAGCAAAAAGAAACTATGTTTCTGCTCTATTCGGCGAGCTTACTATAAAGGCTGACGGAAGCATGCATTGGACTCAAACAGGCAAAGATGTAAAGGAGCTTTACAGGGAAGAAAAAGAAAAACAAAGAGAAAAGATAACACAGACAGTAGGAAAATATAAGGAGGATAGAGAATTTACTGAGCAGGACGCCAAAGACCTTTCGTCACCCAATATCATAGTAACAAAAGAATATATGGAGAGTATCTCCAATTTATCAGACGCGGAGCAGCAAATTGCAATAGGCGCATACGCCTCTTTATATGCCCGCAACAAAATTATTTCTGAAGTTAATGACGAGATTGCAGAAAATAGAAAAGCAATGCTTGATCCTAAAGCGAAAGCTGAAGAAAAAGAATTAGCAGCCACAATTATTGGGGGTTTACAAATTGCAAAAGATACTATTAATTCCGAGTTTGAACTTGGCAAAGAAGCAAACGAAACCATGATGGTAGCTATTAAGAGAAGCAGAGGGCAACGTGCTAAAGACATTCTTAATCTTGATATTGAGACTGCTGAGCCTAGTAGCCTGGGACTATTTTCAAACACTTATTTTAAGGAATAATGAAAATAAAATGTCTAAAATCAAAAGTTTATCTGTTCTATAGTTAGAAGGAGAAGAACATGGAAATTAAAAAATACTTTAAAGAATTTAGAAAAAAACTATCAGTATTAAAAAAAATAATCTATATCACGTTTAAAAAAATGATTTATATCGCAGGCGTTGGTGTATTTGTAATGATATTTCTTTGTGGCGCGATATGGGTGGTATCGCATAGAGCTAGGCAACAGCAGGAACGTCAATCAGCAAGTTTCCCTCATTTTTTATGTGGAGCACGTTATTGCAAAGAAAAACAATACAATAAGGGAATAAAAGAATTTCAGGAGGCTATTGAAATAAATCCAGGAAGAGGTAACGCAGACGCGTATTATGGGCTTGCTTATGCTTATCGAGAGCTTGGGCAATACGAAAAAGCTATTAAATATTACAGAATAGTAGTGGGACTAAATCCTTATGATGCAAGGGCATATGTTGAGTTAGGCCTTGTCCTTGACAAACAGCAACAGCAGAATAATAAAAAAGTCAAAGAGATTACAGAAAAGACTATCCAGTTCCCAAATATATACTTCAAAGAACCTGAAAGAGAGGATAAATAATGGGGTTTTTTATAAGTCTTGTTTTAGCATTAGTTATCGCATGGCTGATCTGCCAGCTCATTAGAAAAACTTGGAAACCATTTTTAAGATCCATACCCAAATTTTGTAAAGTTATGCTCTGGATTATTGTGATTCTCATCATACTTGCTGTTGGATTTGTCATATATAATTATGTGGAGCTTTATGTATGCAGAAAGGAGTTCTTAGTAGAAACGCACACTCTTCCAAGCGATATTATTCCAGAAATAAGAAAATATGGCATCAGAAGGTGGTGGTATAGGCTATCCAAAACAAACGGACTTAAAGATCAAGAAGCTATACAAAAAGACATAGATAAGAAGAAAGCTCTAGCTGAAATTGCTAAAGCTAAGGCCGAAGCCGAAAGAAAAGAGCGTGAGAGGAAGGGGCTATTGACTTATGAAGAATCAACTAATATTTTCCAACGCATTTTTCTCTACTTCGTATTCTTGATATACGATCCATATCCAGATTAAGTAACACAGACTAAAAAAGGAGCTAAATTATTATGTATTTAGGCAGCTTTCCTACTGACAGCACATTCATGTATCTTGGTTTTTGGATATTTTCAGAAACCCTTAAGCTTATGAAGCCATGGTATCCGGTTATAGTGACCGCTGTAATTTTTTATCTGGTCTGGCACACTTTAAAAACAGGCGATTGGTTACATACTGTGGGAGGGTATCTTTTCTACGTTTTATTACTTTTAGTTCTTTTGTCTCACACAACCGTAATCAGTTTAGCCAATATCAAACCATACTCTACATCAGTCAGGCAAGATAAATCACAATCTGCGTCAGAAGCAGAAGCGCTCAAAGAAATTGCAGTAGGCATTAGCTCTGTTCGCGTACCAACAGTCTTTTTATTTTCAATCAGGGCCATGGATTATTTTTCTAACAAACTAGCCGATATTATTTCTAAGGGTAAGTATCTTGCGGGCTCTTTTGAATTCATCCATGCCCAGGCAGCAATTGCTAATGCAGGAATAACAGGCGGGGTAAAAGAGGATTATATCCACTTTTGCGTAGAGTGTTTTAGTAAAGTTCGGGTTGAGGTTGACAATGCCAAGAGAGAACGAGTGGGTACGCCTGCGACAGGGTATCATTATAAAGCAGATACTGATTGGGTTGATCCTTCTAACAGATGGTATATTGGCTGCGGTCCGTATGTTAAGAAATACAAAAACTACAAGATAATATGGAAAGGGAGCGAGATTTGGTGTAACGAGGCTTACAAGCAATTAAGTGAGGACCTGATAGAAAATCTTCAGGAAAAATTTATTAAGCAGAAGGAAGCTAAACATTGGCTCATAAAAGCCTGGGGCGATAGCAAGATCGGTAAATGGCTCAGCGATAAAAAGATAATGGGGAAAACAGGCACGACCAATACAATGCTGTATCGCATACTCTATGACATGCATAAAAAATTAATGAAAGATCCAGAGGTTATAAACAAAATGCACAGAGAAATTCTCCCCTCCTCGCAACTTGGCAAAGATCGTTTCTGGGGTTTACTCGGCGGAGCACTCCCAATTGGTGCTTTACTTTCCAAGGTTTCCTTGTTTATAAAAATTGCTTTCTTTGTTCGAGGAGCCTGCTTATGTTTGTGTATTGGGGCGTTCCCAATTTTAATCTTTCTATCGCTTTTCCCAAGATCTGTTCGAGTCCTTAAAACTGCCTTCCTTTTTATCTTTCAAATTTCGATGTGGAGCGTCGCTTGGGCAATAGTCGATCTACTATCGCAAGCACTCGCAAAATTTTTACCAGGAGGTTTCTGTGTTGAACGGATTGATATCCCGATATTCACCTTATTAATGGTTGTCGTTGCTCCAATTATAAGTGTAGTATTCATTAGAGGAGCCATAGGCGGCATAATGGGCATGCTTGCGGTTCCGGCTGGTAATCCAGTAAGCACAGTAACGGCGGCTAAGGGAGTAAGC
>Ga0222657_1000857_pt1 | contig 12644 bp, 16 predicted proteins | sample AntAcemetagen474_FD_179858 | JGI IMG/M metagenome (GOLD analysis project Ga0222657, IMG submission 179858) | Saline water microbial communities from Ace Lake, Antarctica - #474 | ecosystem: Environmental > Aquatic > Non-marine Saline and Alkaline > Saline | place: Antarctica: Ace Lake... | reverse complement strand
TACTCCTTTAGGGTGCTTTAAATTTCCAAGCAACTCTGGTAGCGTTCTTTCACCCTCGTATCTTACTATGCAATCAATATCTTCATTAGCCTTGAGGCATTCCCGCGGGACTATGGTAGGGTGAGGCCCTCCAAGTATTACTTTGCATGATGGGTTATATAATTTTATGGCTGTAGCCAATTTGTCTACTATTTTAAACTCTGGTGTAGTGCATGTTATCCCGACAACATCTGAATTAATGCACTTAATCGCAATTTCCCAAATACTTAGCCCATCAAGCTCCCCATCTATAATCTCAACATCATGTTTTTTCTTTAAAATACCTGCCAATATCATAAGCCCTAATGGGTTGCGTATCTCTCTTTTTACTGGGAGATGCCCGAATAGTTTATAAATATCCTTAGAAAAAAATGGACGAATTAACTTTATTCTCATTTTTTTATTTCCACAATTAAGTTAGGATTTATGAACTTAGTAGATAGCACATTTAGTCCATTGAATAGCTTTAATATGCTTTTCTCGTCTGCCCAAAAGTGGTAATGATCTGGTGAATTTAAGGGCTGGTTTGGTGCTGGCTCAATAGGTATTCCAAAGAATGCTTTCCCATCTGGTTTTAATACTCTCATGATTTCATTTATAACTTTTATAGGATTAGTAACGTGCTCTAATGTGGCTGTGCAGCTTATAGCAGACATATACCCATCAGGGAATGGTAATTGTTCTGCATCAGAAAATAGAAAGAAAACATTATCGTTTTTATATTTTGAGGTTAATAATTTTTCGTTATTCCAGTCTATTCTAACTTGAGAAATATCTACACCATAATATTCATCACACTTATTCTCACTAACAAGTCCCCATATAATATCAGCTTCACCTGCGCCTACATCAAGAAAACTACCGTCGCTTATCTTGCCACAAATATAATCATACATCTCTATCATTGCCGGCATAAGTTGCTTTCTTGTCTTACCATAGCTTCGCCATCTAAGATCTTGCATCTCAGGGGTATTGATATTAGTTTTTTTGCCATTCTTGCGTAGCTCTATCTCTTTTTCTCTAATCTGTTTAAGATCCATTTATCCCCTCACTTATCTATCCAAAAATCTGCACCATAACCTGTTTGGATTTTTATGTTCATCTCTTTGGCAAATTCGTCAACTGCTATTTTAACAGCACCCATATTATAATCATGCCCTGCTAAAACTCCGCCCGTTTTTACTATCGGCCACCAAGCATGCAAATCTTCATAAACTGCCGCATATGAATGCTCTCCGTCAATATAAATAAAGTCTAGTTCGTCGTCTGGCAAATTTAGTGTCTTAAAGCATTTAGTGGCGATGAGGGATGGCATTTTTAATATTGTTATATTTTCTCTATCCTTAAAACGCTGGTGCGCATCTTGATAAATTTCTTCCCCGCTGACCTTCTCGCCTTTACCTGACCATTTGCCTGCCGTGTGATCCCCTTCCCATTTCTGGTAATCTTCCCACGGATCAATTAAATATAACCTCCCCATATTCAAAGTGTTTAAAATACATTGGGTATGCTGTCCACGAAATACGCCTACCTCTGCCCCGACTAAAGGGGTTTTGCCAAACTTGTTATAAATATGTTTTATTGATGCCCTTAATCCTGCTACTGTAAAATTATCCATTTATCCAGTTCTCCCCGTATAATTCCAAAACACGTTCTCCCGTCCACTTAAGAAATGACCTAGAACGATTAAAACGCTCGCCATTCCATTTTGCAACCCAAACGGCGATGTTATGCTTTGTCATCTTATCATCCGACCACCAGCCGCGAGAAAACCCAACCCCAACTGTTGCATGCGCAAAATGCCTGCCTGCTACCCAGCTCACTGTATATGCGCGCCAACCGGCAAGATATACCCTCATAATAAAATCTACACATTGGCTGCCAAAGCCTATAAAATTCTCATCAAATAGCCCCACATCCTCAAAAACTTCCCTTTTGACTATATTTACTGTGGGCGTAAAATGGGGTTTCATATGTTTGTTTATTTGGGGCGCGCCATTGGTGTTAAAAATAGGGCTCACTATGCCTATCCTTTTATCGCTATCAACGACCTTCCTTAACCCCTCTATCCAATTTGTTCCCATAATCACATCATTATCATGAAAAACAATATATTTATAGCCTCTATGTAAGCATAACTGGATGGCCTTATTCTGTGACTCGGATATCCCCATATTTTTATCACAATTTATAACTGTAGGGCCTACTACCGTTTTAAGCCAATCCTTTGTGCCATCAGTGGATCCGTCATTTACTACAATAATCTCTGCTTTCTTTGTTTCGTTTATCAGTACAGGCAATGTGCGCTGTGTCATATCTAAGCGATTAAATACAGAATAAATAACCCCATATTCTCTTCCCTCAATCTTGTCAGGATGTTTGCTCACGTCGTATGGTGTTGATTTGTATTCCCGAATTGGGTAATTTACACTGGATGACATAATTTACAAATCTCCTCTGTTTTTTTGCCCTGAGCGAAAGACTGTCTTATTGCTTTATACTTTGGGCTATCCCAGACTGCATGGACAGTGCTATTATTCAAATCTCCTAATACTACTGTGGCGTTATAGTCGCGACAACAGAGCACGACTCTACCATCGTATAAAACATTAAGGGATTGTGGGCGGCCGCATTGAATTTTTGTTCCATCCACGTCTGTCTGGAAAGTGTCCCAGTTTCTCGCAGGGCTTATTTTCCCATATTTACCGAAAAGGGCTCTAAACTTATTCTTTTGCTCACTCGTATGCCCCATATCAAGCATAACAACAGATGCTTTTAATCTAATGGGGATATCTTTTAAGAAATGTTGTATGGCATTGTGAGATGTAAGAAAATTTAACATTGTATTTTTTTGGTAACTTTCTTTATCATATCCCTGGAAACTTATTATTATCTCGTCGAGATATTTATAAATAGATTTATTTACCCATTCGCCTAAAAGGGAACCGTTAGTGAAAAACATTAGTTTAGCAGATGGATTAAGCAATTCTTTGGTTGTTTCCATAATAAGCACAATATGGTTGTCGATCAATGGTTCGCCAAAAAGTGAGAGGCATACTTCCCGAACATCATCGGGGAGTTCAGTGAGTATTTTTTTAAGCAATGCCTCTTTAATGATACCTTTAGGGCGCGTCATGTCTTTGCAGGGGCACATAATACATTTGGCGTTACATATATTGGTCGTCTCGATGTTTAATTTCAGAATTTTATATCTCCTCTTTTTTATAATTTCTGTCACACATACTTCCCCAACCACACATATTACAAATCACACTCTCAGGAATTTTCTCTCCTTTTAAAATATCGTAAGAGTATTTTTTATCCTGGGCGAACATACGGCTATGGCATGAATAAACTCTTAGGTCTGGGGATATGGGTGGGTCGTCAGGCGTATAACATTTTACCGTATACCTGCGGCCCGCCACACATTTTGCCAATGGTTCGTAATACCAGTTAGGAACCACTGAAAGCATCCCCATACCTTTTTGCTTAAGCCAATCAACTGTACTTAGCAACTGTGCTATATTATATCTATCTTCAACCGCGGCTATCCAATAAAATTTGAACCCTCTTTCATTTAATTTCTCATATCCATCTAAAAATTCTTCCTTACCGATTTCTGTGGGATGAAGGCTCATGCAAATATGTAACTTCTTGTTTTTTAATTTTAATATCTGGTCAATGCTATACCTTTTTCCATTTGTATATACAATGGTATCTTCGTAGAATGACTGGGACATATCTACAATCGCCACAAAATTCTTATGTAAAGCGGGCTCACCGCCGTCTATTATAACTTGTTCTGCTTCTACAATTTGAAATAAATTATGGTATTCTATCGGCCCTGCCTCTTTTATTGTATTAAAATCCACCTTATCTGGGCAGGTATTATTGCAAAAATTACAAGATGCCGAACAGCGAAGTGTCAAAAAAAGTCTTAATCTGCCCTTCCATTCCATTTTATCTTCCTCACATCTTTAACATCCATATAAGGATGCCCCTTTAATGCTTCCGGTAGTGTTCCGTAGAACGGGAAAACAAACCCTGTGTTGCTTTCATACGGATTGGCCCACTTGCCTGGGTTCCATGTGGTGTATGTGCTCTGTACTACTCCTTTATCGTACATATCTTTTCTGCCATCAGAGCTTCTATTTTTTACAAATTGGAGTTTGTTTGTTATGTTGCTTGGGCGTTTCGCCCACCCGAAATGATAGTTCACGACGGATGGCATGAAAATTGATTTATATACTGGGCGTCGCCAAATATACTCAGTTTGCAACTTGCTATCATACAGCGTACTATGGTCTTTTATATAGCGCAGCCAGGGGTGCCATCTGCAAATCTTAAAATGAGGGGCGTCCCAGCTCATCCCTTTTGTTACCAGTTTAAAACTTGTCCAGAAGTTAAGCGTAGTGAAATATATTAAGTCAAGGTTGGGGTCTTCTACATAAGCTCTTTTTAATAATTCTAAATGCTCTTTCTTGTAGACCTCATCCCCATCTAATTTAAAGAATATATTCCCTGTTATTTTACTGCAAGCCTCGTTTTGTAATTCTCTTTTGTCTTTGAAAGTTCGATTAAATCTTGTGTATTTTATCTTGCCTTCTTTGTCGTATTTTTTGATAAATTTGTTTATTATGCTTGCGGTGTTATCTGTGGATTGGTATTCCCCTGTAACCTTAAACATATTCTCAACTACGCCTTCAACGATTATAATCTCCCATGCCCAATCATAGATAGACTTTAGGGCATATTCTATATATTCTTCCTCGTTATAAATCGTCATAATTACTGATGGCTTAAACATTGGTATCATCTGCGCGACGTCTTTCCTTAACCTATCAAAAGAAGCAATGTCTTTCATATCTTTGCACTCCTGCTTATGTGTTAGCATCTTTCTGGTTGCTTTGGCAAGTGCTTTTGTGTTCCCTATCGGAACAGTTTCAAACTTTCCCCACTCTCTATATGCGGGTAAATCGTAAACAATCGCAGGAGTCCCCACATAATTTGCCTCAAGAGGGGGCAAGCCAAAGGCTTCATAAGTAGATGGGTAGATAAGTAATTTTGAACGCGCTAATATCTCAAACTTTTCTTTGTCTGATACCCTTTCATGTATTTTATATTTTAGTTTTGTTTTCTTGGATAATACTTGAAATTGAAGAATAAGGTCGCTTTCTACGTCTACTGGGCCGATGAAATTTATAAGCGGTTTCTTTTTTAATCCTTTCAGCGCCATAAAAACAGCCTCTGGATGTTTATCGGGCGCAATCCTTCCTAAAAATACTACCTCATTTTTCTTTTTTATAGTTACCTTATCAGCCTCTATTGTATTAACGCAAGGATAAAGCTGGATTATTTTTCGTGGATTGCATTTAATCCACTTTTCTGTCCACGTCCTTACTTCATTTATTAGAATAATTATATGGTCAGCTTGTTTAAGGGCAAAGCCATAAGTTTCCCATTTTCCTCTTGCATGGGGTTTTATTTTCTTATACTTCTCAGCGAAATTCGGCGGATCAAATAGCCACAAATAAGATGGTACATCAAATCTCTTTGCTATCTCTACAGCCATCCCTCCGCAAGGTTGTATGCCCATAACAAAGTTAAAGCAGAAAGATTTCTCTGTTATCTTCTTCCCACAATCTTTGTCTATGATTATATGGAGATTATCGCGATTTGGATAATCCTTAAAATCCCTATCGAATAGTGGATCGTGGGCAGTAACTACGACTACATGGAACCCATTTGCTAATAAGGCATGAACTGTGCTCCATATATGTACTAACCCACCTGCATAATGATTAGGTTCTATCGAGGCTACTGGGAATAGGATTTTCCATTCGTTCTTTGGTAGGTTAAGTTTGTTGATTATGGCGTCAATATTAGAATCTTTGATAATTTTTTCTTTAGCAAAGTAGAGTTCTTGCCTCTTGGTACCTTTTAGCTGCTTAAATACCGCATTTTTGACCGCTATTGGGGTTATTTGCCACATGCACTCACCACCCATAGTATGATGCTTTTCTATCCTTGACCACCCCTTACACGCTCTTGCTTGGTCATTACAAGGAATACAGTCTAATTTTCCTTTAGGGAATATGGTTTTACATAATGGGTAGTATTTTGTTCTCAACCATGGGTCTATTGTGCCGAATAACACCACATTAGGTATTCCTATAGCATTGGCTATATGGAAAAGGCCGCTATCGCAGGCTACAACAATCCTACACTGACTTATTATGGCACCTGTCTCGCGGATGCTTGTCTTATCCACAAGATTGATTATCCTGCTACTTAAATTATCAAACTTATCTTCCTGCACAAAGCTTCTTGCCCCTTTACCGAGTAAAACTATTTTTACTCTTGGATTTTTTAAGAGCAGTGCAAATAGTTTTCTGGCAAGTTTTGTTGGATAAGCGCGCCTATGGGCTACTGGTATTCCCGCGTAACCTATGAGAATATCTGTTTTTTTAACGCTGTTTTCCTCCAATAGCTTAACTGCTTGTTTTACCTCTTTTTCCTTTAAAAAATATTTAGTTTTTGGGTTTTCTGGAATTTTCATACGGACATGCTTAAACAACAAATCCATTCTATTGTTGTTTTCAGACACCTCTTCTTCGAGTATGCCACCGCCTACCTTTTTTGATTCAACCGCGCGGTGAAAATCCATAATAATGTCTGCCTTATCGTTGCTTCCTATTACAGAAACATCTGGATTTCCCTCTAATATTTCTGGATACAGAGTATCAAAATATATTGTCGCATATGGATTTTTTCTTCTTACTTCCGCCAAGAGTGGCGTAAGCATTAAAATATCACCGATACCACCTTTACGCTTAATAGTAATAGTTATTTTTTTGTTTGTAATCATGCTTATTGATTTTTCATATACCATTTTTGGGGAGATTGAGCTCATACACTTTGGGGTACCGCAGTAAGAATACCAGCAGGGCGCCCTATCGCACACATGATTCAACCATATCCATGCACCTTCATAAGTACGTAAGCGCATAAGGGGGTTTGTAGGTCCAAACAATCCCAATACTTTTGTTTCTACCGCACCTGCAAGATGTAATAATCCAGAATCAGGGCCAATAATTAAATCTAATTGCTCGATAATGGCGGCCACTTTTTCTATTGAAAAACCATAAACCCTTATTACTTTTTTGTCTCTGTTAAAAGGCGATACAATGGCTTCATTATGAAAAGCAAATATCTTCACATCTTCATTGTAGAATTTTATTAATTCTTCCCACCTGTCCCAACCCCGCTGTTTCTCATAGCTTTTTAACCCAAGACCTATCTTTGTTTTTCCAGTAGCGCCATTTTCTTCTATAAACTTTTTAGCCCATTCCTTTTCGTCTGGCCTTACTTGGTAAGATAGTCTTTTATCGTCAGTTTTTATTCCCGCTGCACTTAAAAATAAATATATCCTGCTTCTTGTGATATTTTTTATTTTAGTTTCATACATTGATGCGGGGCAGGGGTCTGACAATTTTACAACCTTTTCGTAGCCCTCATCCATAAATGGAGTATTGGCTATTTGAGCCTCGTCTATATGTTTATTGTGTTGGGGGATAGCTAAATACTTTTCCGGAACCTGAAAAACTACGTGAGAATTAGGGTAAGTTCTTTTTAGTTGCCTAGCAATAACTGACTGCATTACAATATCTCCAAGGCCACCTGTATTTCTCCATACCAATATGCGCATTTTTTGCGGCTCTAATGTGCGGACTTTTTCTTCTATCCTATCTAACCGCCTTAAAATAGCAGGTAGCATCATAGAGTTTTCCACAAGCTTATCAAACCAGCCCTGTGAAACCCCTTGGGGCATTCCAACTTTTTTAATTATTTTTTTTGCCACATTTTTCCCAATCATCGTTTATCCTATTTTTACAGTTTATGTGACCGTTGTATGGTCTATCTACAATTATAATCTTATCGTAATTTTTAAAGTTTGGGCTATCCTCTACGAGATAAGTATTTTTTTTACTATAAAGTAGCTTCTCTTTTTCTTCTGTATTTAATATCATTATTGTTCTATTTGGCAGGTACCTGTCTATCCATTCCATTGTATACGGTAACCACTTATCAGATTGGCAAGTCCATATTTCTTTTATCTTATGCGAAAAATTATAATAGAATTTTGTTGGGGGAGCTTCTACAAGAATTTTAAACTTATCATGCCTTGCCCAACCAAATATATCTTTATTTTTATATTTCCAATCCCATTTTTGAGGGGAAGGAATTTTATACTTATTGTTAAGATAACGATTCAAGTCTCTCAAAACACCATCTAGATCAAAAACCAATTTCATATTTTCCTCATTTTTTGTTAGCATTAAAATGGCACCTCATCTTGTGGCGCACTTGGGGCGACGTCAATATCTTCCTTTGGTTCCCCTTGATCTGCTGGGCGCGCAGTAGTGTCCGTGCCATCTTTCTTCCCACCCAAAAATTGCACATTATTAGCTACTATCTCAACAGCATATTTCTTCTCGCCATCTGTGCCTTCCCAGCTTCTGTTCTGTATGCGTCCTTCCACAAAAACGGAAGAACCCTTATGCAAATATTCACCACAAACCTCTGCTCTCTTTCCCCAGACTACTATGCGCATAAAGGTAACTTCTTCCTTCTTCTCGCCATCCTTGGGTTGATAAACCCTATTAGAGGCTACTGTAAAGGTTGTTACCGCAGTACCATTAGGTAAATATTTCAATTCCGGGTCGCGCGTTATATTACCCATAAATAAACAACGATTAAAATTTGCCATCATTTCCTCCTTTATTTTATAACTCCGTCCTTAATTTTTTGTAAATATTCCTCGTACATCCGTGCCTGTTGTTCTGTGATTTTAAATTGTTCTTTCTCTGGCCCCTGATGGTGGGATCGACATATGCCCTTGCCGTTAAATGGGGATTGCAGGAATAATACAAATAATTTTTGGTTTACTTTTGTGTTCGATAAACAATGATGTATATCCACTATTCTCTCTAAGCATCCAGGAACAGCACAATAGCCATTTGTGGACGCATATATCCCCTGCCTCACTCCCTCTGAAAAATTAGGCCGCATTTTTAACCCTCGCTTTCTCCTTTAATATTTCTATCCGCATATGATTTGATATCCTTGAATCAAGCGAACGATGCTGTTTAGGATTACCGAATGCCCCTGGGGTTCTCCCTTTAGATGCACGCGAGCCTGAGCTTCTCCGCATCCCTATATGGTTTGGTGTTCTTTGGTCATGGGGCATAAAATACTGTAAAAATGACCTTAATAGGTTTTTATCCATTGCCATCTCCTATGCTTAGGTTCGCCAGATCTTCTACACTAAGAGCTTGCATAAAATACTTATCTTGTTGTTGGTTAAAAATTAAAATCTTTACCGCGTGATGTTTCATAAGCCATATCCACAAAACAAGACCATCCAATATCCCCTTACCTGTCAATAATAATAAATCATTTTTTTTGCTATCTTTAATCTTCTCATTAATTTCAAAACACAACTTATTGAGATTGCGTAAAGGAAAAAACCCTTTGAACATAATGCACTGCGCTTCCTCTTTTGACAGGTTAGTATGTTTAAACGCGCCATCATAATTTTGGTATGGAAAAAAATTCGTTATGTAAACCTTGCTATTGTTCATTTGGGGCACTCTCCGTTTTTTTCTTTCCATAGGTTGTGATCAGGAGGGCATCCGCACGACCATCTATTACTCTACCTCGGACTGTTTTTAACTCGCTTGCCTGTTTAGGGTAAAGTTGACAGCATTTTAAATATGATTCTTCTTTTGTATGTTTGCCCGCAATGCCAAACATCTTTTGCCATGACTTAGGGCCTACTATCTCATACGGTATGCTCAACGCCACGCAAGCCATTTCCCATGCGGCAAATCCATAACCTATAGAAAACATCGAACTCACCCCTTGCCCTGGCATAGCCTGCGCCCTTTCTATAAAAACTCTACACTCAGCAAAACTCTTCTGTTTTTCCAAAATCTCGCACATAGCCCACAAATCATACTTCCTTTTTACTTTTTTATTACCTTTAGGTGTCTTGCCTTTGTCTATTTTTATTATAGGCGTATCGATAAGCGTAATTTCTGAGCCATCTATAGCCGCTATCCCGCCCGAAAGTCCACAATCGATGCCCACGAATATCATCCCTGCACCGCCTTTTTTATATATTCAATTGTATTCCCGACCGTTTCCCACTTATCTGATTCTTCTTCTGGGATGTTAATTACAAACTCTTCTTCTAATGCCATGACTATTTCAATTCTATCAAATCCATCCATACCAAGATCGTTAGCCAAAGACCTGCAGAATAAAACCTCGTCTTGCTGGCATCCTAATTCTTCCGCGATAATCCTTTTAATTTTATCTTCCATCGCAATTCTCCTTTTTGCTTGGGCAACGGTCAGGTCTCTGCCTGATTCCACATTTTATCGGTGGGTACCAAATGTAGTTTTTGGTATTCCTTAAATAAAGAACAACAGTTTTACTGTCCATTACCCCTTAGCAACTTTAATCTTTGTTTTTGATTCTACAATGCTGATTGAAAGAGAAAACGCACCCACTTTTATATATTTTCTCCCAACTTTAATCAGAGCATCTATAAGCGTTTTTTCGGACTTATCCATGTCCTTAGAAATCCTGTTCTTCTCATCCTTTAAAGCCAAATACTTGTCCGCAGCTATACCAACCTCGTCCTTTTTGACATCTACCAAATCTTTCTGTTCTTCTGATTTCTTGTTCATTTTTCTTCTCCTTTAGTTGGTGGTGTGAAAATGTCTGTTTTTTCCGGATTAATCAATGTGTTTAGATATACGCGGGCTTTTTCATAGTATGCCTGTCCATCTGCTTTTTTGTTTTCAACCATTGTCTCAGTGTTTTTGCCCCAAAAATCTTTGGCTGTATTAAAATATCCTTGTTTCCACCCAGCCTCAAACTCAAGAACAGATAAAAAATAGTCAGCTTGAGACACATTAAAATATTCCCAAGCTATAGGATTAGTCAATAATCGGATTAACGCGCGCCTGGTCATTTCTAATGAGTGATTCGCAGTGTGATCTTTGAATCCCCACTTATGGCTTAATATGGTTTGCTCTTGGTTTTGTCTTATATAGCGCGTGGGTCTTTCTGTGTTCATAATCTTCTGTCCTTTCCTGTTAATTCGACAACCTCGCACGCACCGGCTATTCGGCTTGATATCCGGCTATCGATATGCACATCAAGATCATCTAAAGAATAATTGCTTGTTATTATGGTATTTCTTTCCCATTGTTCTCTTTCGTTGATAATAAAATAAAAGGATTGTTTCACAAAATCTGTTAATTTTTCAGCACCTATATCATCCACAATTAATAGTGGGATATTCGAAACATATTCTAATTTACTATAAGCGCTTTCGTTCGTATTTCTATATAAATCCTGTAATTGCATAATAAACTTAGGACTGGAAATATATTCTACAGGCCACCCTGCTTTTATAAACTCTTTCGCTATTGAGCAAGCCAATACTGTTTTACCTACGCCGGCCTTACCCCAAACATAAAGCCCTTTATCTTCCATATAGCGATCAATATTTCTATCTGTCTCTATTTCGAGATATTTTTCTGGTATTCCCGCTTTTATAAATTTAGTCATTAACTGTTTTGGATATCCCATCATACTTTCCTGTTTTTTTAATCTTATCCTTATCTAACCAATCTTCCCAGTTATTAAAAAAGACCTTCCCAGTCTTCGTATATTTAAGAGGTGTCTTTTCTTCTTTTAAGTGTGCTATATAATTATTAATGGCTTTTTTTATATCATTTACTGTTTTACCGTTTTTTCTACTGGTTATAAAATGCTTTAATGCTTCTTTCTTACCATCCCTACGTGGATATAGATTCCATAGGGTTTCAAATTCGGACATATTTATATTAATTTGTTTTAATTTAATTTGTTTTATATTAATTTGACCCGGAGTTACTCCCGACAAACTCCCGACTTCCTCCGGAGCTTGTCCCGGAGAAGGTATTTCTGAAACCGCTTCTCTGTCTTCCCTGATGGTTTGATTTTTTGTAAACCCCATAAATTGTATATACTTACGACCATCACCATAAACCAAAACCAATGCCACCCCTTCTTTGTTTATTGCGTTTTCCATTTCTTTAATGCACTTTTTAATAATATCATATGTAAATTCTTCTCTATATGGGACAACAATCCCTTTTACAATATTCGCATCTCCATAAATTCGCCCTTTGGCATCAAGATGGGATATACACCATGTATATAAAAGAGCCGCCTCTATTGATAACATCGCAACTCTTTCATCATAACTAATTTTTTTACTTAACATTCTCCCTCTCGGCATTATTTAAACTCCATCTGTTTTTCTTTGTCCGTAGGCAGATACCGATACCAGCTATTTTTAACCCTTACACCAGCAACAAGATTGGTTCCCGTTTTGTTCGGTATATTCATTTTTGGACACCCCATTCCACGCCTTAACTCGAAGATTCTTGCTGCATATTGCGCCCCACCTGCTTCCTGTATTTCAGGCAGGGAAATCCACTCATGGGGGTGAGTCATAAATAGATTAATTAATCGTTCTTTAT
>Ga0222657_1000849_pt1 | contig 12738 bp, 14 predicted proteins | sample AntAcemetagen474_FD_179858 | JGI IMG/M metagenome (GOLD analysis project Ga0222657, IMG submission 179858) | Saline water microbial communities from Ace Lake, Antarctica - #474 | ecosystem: Environmental > Aquatic > Non-marine Saline and Alkaline > Saline | place: Antarctica: Ace Lake... | reverse complement strand
TGTAACGTTCTGCCGCCAATTTGTGAAGCTTTTTTGAGACTTTTTTTATATCTCAGGCAAATGCTGTGGGTGGGGGATTTTCAAGTGGCCACAGGTGGGGGATTTTGGGTGGCCATCGGGGCCAAGACCGCCAGCGATATTAGTGGAAATCAGTAATGTTGAAAACAATGCAAAAAGAATCGCGAAGGCAGTTCCTAGAATAGTTACAAGTATCGTATTTGAGGCCGCATTTTGAGATTTCAACTCCCGGATTTTCATCAGGTCTTCCTCAATCTTCATAAATTCATCAAGCTTCAATCTAATAGTGTCGATTATTTTTTTTCCCGTTCTTACGCTGACCATGGTAACTACATTAGCCAATCCTTCCCCTGTTTTGTAGCTTTCAATTCGGGCAGCAATTTCCGGTTGAGCCGCGACCTTGAGCCACTGCTTAGCAAGACCAGCAATCGCTTCTATGCGCAATACTTGTTCTGAATTATCACTGACAAGATTTTTTAGATGCTTTATTTTTTTATCCCAAAGCACCATAGATTCTTCGTACGGAGTAAGAAATTCTTTCTTGCCTGTAATGAGAAAGCCTCTTTCTCCTGTCTCCATGTCCACAATCAACTTCCCCAACTCCCGGGCACCTACTATGACGTGATGCGTATGTTTAACCCCGTTAGCTGTCTCAACCAATCCGGAAACATTGACATACACAACAAAGGCTACTACCATCATCAGAAGCATGGGGAAACTAAATCCTAAAAGTATTTTATGCCGTGTTTTCAGTTTATTAAGCATATTAAACAACTCCTTGTTTAGTCGGAACTTATGAGAGAATCTATTTTCACCCTATAAAATAAATTTGAAATTATTACTTATTCTATGTTAACAGCAATTTATAAAAATAAAAAGGCAGAGCGTAAAACCTGTCTTATGTAATTTTTTTGTAAAATCTTAAATCAGGTTATCTCATCTTTTTAATTCATCCGGCTTTATGAGCAGGTGCTTTTGCTCTGGATGAAAAATCAATAATCAAATAACCCGAATAATTAAATAATCAATTGTCTGAACGAACCGGCCATACATAGTGGGTGTGGAGCTTATAGTGGTTGTACGGGAAACCATTGCTCAGGCCCACGTACCACGCGTCGTAAGTATTGTACTCAGAACTTGACCAGTAGTAGCTAATCGGCACTCTAACAAAAGGGGCACCTGGTATCGTCCATGTGACTTCTGGATAACCTGAATACCATGTTGTTGGAGGATCAGAGTGCCGATTCCCTGCAGCTCATCCTTAGTGGCTAGATGCCATGCGCCTTCTGCGGAGTCATCTGTTAGCCCACACTCTCCAGAGTTAAGTCCAGCTGCGGATGCCATCGCTGTGGTCCAGGCCTGTGTACCATAACAGTTAGCGTTCTTCAGCCAGATCAATCCGGTTCTCTCATCTTTCACTGTGCCGTCACCATTGTCAGTAAATCTATCAGCCGCCACTACTACTTCCGTTGCAGTAAAATCAACACCTCTCTCATTACTATCTGAAACTGTCATACTTTCACTTGTCGGAGAGAATGTATACCCACTTTTGCTTGGTGATACTGTGTAACTGCCGTTTCCTAATCCTGAAAAACTGTAATCTCCATTTAAGTTGGTTGTTGTGGTGTCGGAATTATCACCAGACAATGTCATCGTGACACCAGATTGAATATCCCCGCTTACTTTACCGCTGATTGAGTACGTATATATCACTTCGGTCGAATCAAAGTTAACTCCTGTTTCGTCTGCACCAGAAACTGTTATACTTTTACTTACTGGATTGAATGTATAGCCGCTTTTACTCGGCGTAATCGTATAATTACCATTTGTAATACCACCAAAAAAGTAATCTCCATTTAAGTCTGTTGTTGTGGTGTCAGAATCATCTCCCGATAATGTTATGGTAACTCCCTCTTGAACATCTCCGACTACGGTTCCGCTTAAGGTGTACGTATTCTCGGTAGCATCAAAATCGATCCCTGTTTCGTCTGCACCATCAACAGTAACGCTTTCGCTTGTTGGAGAAAATGTATAATCACTAAGGGTCGGAGTAATCGTGTAGTTACCATCTGTAATACCACCAAAAAAGTAATCTCCATTTGAGTCAGATGTGGTAGTGTCAGAATTATCACCTGATAATGTTATGGTAACTCCCTCTTGAACATCTCCGCTTACCGTACCGCTGATCAAAGATGTCAACGGAATCATAGTCCCCGTAAAATCAACTCCTGTTATATAATTGTCAGAAACAGTGATAATTTCACTTGCAGGATCAAAGGTATAACCGTTTTTGCTTGGAGTGATGGTATATCTTCCGTTTGCAAGCCAGTCCAAGATGTAACTTCCATCCGAGGATGTTGTAGTTGTAGTAGTTAAATCTCCGGACAGGGTTATAGTGACACCAGACTGAATATCTCCGTCCACTGTACCGCTGATTGCGTATATATTACAACCATTTGCCCCGCATAAAAATATAAATGAACTGATTAATATAAGTGTGGTGAATAACTTCTGGTAAGTTTTTTTCATACTTTTCACCTCATTATGGTTGGTATTGATTTGTCAATTAAATATAAAAGTAATAAAATCATATGTCAACATAACTTCAGATATCTTTAACGTTTTAGAGGTGGTTAAAAGTTAATGTTATGCGATAGGACCTTCAAATAATTTTCTTTCTAAACTGTTACCATAATCATAAGTAATTTTGAATAGATTTATTTGGAATACCAGTCAAACAAATGCCGGTTGATATAGAATTCTGTTTCGAAGGGGCGAAACATCCTTTAAATACCAACCGACAATTAAGCTTAAAATTATCTTTGTGCATATCAAAAATGTTTCAGATTACCAGAACAAATATTGAATAGATTTTTATGGAACGTCAGTCAAGGCACAAACTGTTGACTCTGTGTTTTGTTAAAGGTACTCGTGGTTATGTAATAAAAGGCAGAGCCGAAACTCTGCCTTTTATTACTATTACTTATTAAACAACAAAAATAATTTCTTAAGGGTAGAATATTGGAAAGCCACCACACACATCTGTGGAATTATTAGGATTGGAGGGGTCTACTTCCGTATACGCATTCCAGATGAATTCATTTCCTTCCATGCAGTGAATATCACAAAGAGCCTCATGTCCTGCATAGTCATCTGGCATGGTATCTTCTATCTCTCCATTTGCGTCTCTTGTACTGCAAGGATCTAAACTGTATACCGATGGCGTTGTTTCCGTACCTCGGCCTGCACACTTGGTCTCAGCAGACTCAGGGGTAAAATCGGGGCCAATATAGTCTGAACAGTAATAAGAATCTCCCTGGGAAAACCAGAACAAACAACTTCCATTTGTGTAGTTAAGGTCTGGTCTGACTCCTGGATCAATACACTCAAAAGTTGATGGTGTGATCAGTACAGGATCATCTTCAAAACTTTTTGATAGAAACCAGCTCAGGATGGCCTGGTGACTTAAAAGTTTACAGTAGTAGACTCCTTTGTACCTTTCGTCGTCGCCCGCAAGAGGATCATTAAATGAAACGTAAAGACCTAGAGGTTCATAATAATAGTTATCACCGTCAGAGGTTATCTTTGTTGCGGGGTCAACAGGAAGCCATCCGCTACTTGAAAGAACAGGGTTAGAGTCGGAGGTATTCCCAGGGTTGTTGTCCGGTATAAAGGAAAGCTGCTTGCCTTCAGCAAGATATTCTGTTTGCTCACTGAAACTAAGAAGAGAAAATGTCGAAGCATAGATCTCCTCCTGAACATCGGCGCAGGTCCCCTGTTCTCCATCAAGAGTAATAACAAATTTGTCCTCTATTTCATCTTTTGATTTCATCTTTGTATTTATTATGCCGTTAATTTCCGAAGGTGAATTCGTATACGAGGACATATCTTCAGGACTAAAGTTGTAATATGGCTGAACCCAGTTTTCTGCAGCATTAATTCCCGCATAAGAGCCGCCAAACTCGAGCCAGTTGACTTCAGTTGCCCTCACCTCAATGCCTGTATCTTCAATATGTGTTGTCATTATCTGTGCCTGTTCAATAATCTGACCATCTAAGACCCCTGCAGCTTCATAAGGGTCCTTTCTGCAGCCAGTGAAGACCATACAGGCCAGTACTGCCAGGATTAGAAGAACTTTTACCGTTTTCATCACATTCCCCTTCCTTAAAATTAATATTCCCGTAATATTTAATTATATAGAGCTGGGTCATCCCGTCCTCCTGCCAGCAGCGAAGCAGGAGCAAGCATTGTTGAGCCGGCACCAAGTGCAGCAGCACCAAGGGTTTTTAAAAAATCTCTTCTGGTGTTTTTGCCTGCATCAAAAAAATTACTATCAACCGTACGGTTTTGTTTCGGTTTCATCTCACTCTCCTTTTATGATTGTTCCTAAAATCAGCTTTAATTATAAGAAGTGTCCTGACATTAAAACCTCTCTTCAGAGCTTCTTCTACAATGAGCCCTCCAGCCCTTCCGGTTGCCCCTGCAACAGCGACTGTTTTTTTATTTTCAGACATTCTTTCCCCTTTTTAAGTTCTGATTTTCTTCTTCCAGTAAGATAACAGTATCAGAGGAAAGGATAGGATTGTAAATAGGGGAAAACATGCATATATACCTAGGGATTTCATGTATAAAAAGCAATAAATCCATAAGAAGTAAACGCCGTAAATACATATTTAATCTAATAGCATGTTATTACATTAAAATATATCGCTTTAAATTTTATTAAATATAGGCATATAATCTATATTTGAAGATTACTACCATGGGAGGTTTTTAGAAGGAATAAGGATTTTCAATTATCTGTAGAATTAACATAACTTCAGACAACCTTCAGAGGTGGTCTAGAGTTAAGGTTGGCGATAAAGACCTTTGAAAAAATTAACACAAAAATAATTAAGTTTACCAGAAGTATCTTTGAATCATTCTCACAGAAAACCGAGTTAAGCTGATGGCACGTACTGTTGACTTTGGGTTTTGTTAAAGGTACGAATGGTTATGTGAAACAAATGCTTCCATCAGACTTAACCTCAACAAGTTTTTAACTTGGCATGAGTTAAAACTCCCCTGAAGCTTCAGGCTGATAAAGCAACTTTTCAATTTCTGCACTCTTAATTCCTCCTGGCGCTTTCCATTTGATAATGTCACCAGTTTGACAACCAATAATAGCTGGGCCGATTGGTGCCAATATGGAGATTTTGTGCTCGGAAAGGTCAGCTTCTGAGGGAAAAACCCGGATAATTATAATTTCAAGATCCGAACCAATTTCCCGGAGTTGTACTTTTGAGTTTATTGTAACAACATCTAATGGAATGTTCTCCGGTTCAACTATGCCAGAGGACAAGGAGGGGGTGAGTCATGACATAGCCTTTACCCCTTTCTTTTATTACAATTATACGTTGAGAACCTTACAGAAGAATGACAGAATTATTACATTTGTGTAATGAAAGCTGGATGTTTTGTCAAAAGGGAAAACTGTATATAACAGAGAAGGTCGTTTGTGAATGGGCCTTGATGAGGAGAAGCTGAACACAAGAGGATACTTTTAAAATCATGTCTTTTTCTGCCAGCACATAAAGCAATGCTTTAATTGCGGATTCCTTTCTTAACTTTAATGTTGATAATTTTTATTTAATAGATCGTATACAGGTTTTGATAGTTCTTTTTAATTTTATTGCTTTGGATGATGCGGGGTCTATTTTTAATGCTTGCTCACAATCACTCAATGCATTTGTGCAATCTCCCATCCGGAAATATATCTGTGCACGGCAATAAAGTGGTTCGAACTGATAGGGATTTATTTTTATGCATGAATTAAAATCTTCCAGCGCGTCCTGGTAGTTTTGCTCAATTTCATGAGTTAGTCCACGGTAGTAAAATGCTCTGTGGTTATCAGGGCTAAGCTTCAGGGCTGTGGTAAAATCTTTTAAAGCGTATTTGTAACGGGATTCAGCAAAAAAACCCATGCCTCTATGTATATGAATAATAGATTTAATGTGTTCGGTGAAATCTTGCTTCAGAATAAATGAATAAATTACAATTGCCTCTTTGAATTGTCCCGTATTGTGTGCAGCAAGCGCATCGACCAAAAGATCATCAACACTTTTACCCAAAAGATCATAATCTTTAGACCCCTTGTTTTCTTTGACAGAAGAGTCTGACGAATTAGTGCCCTGTTCTACGGTTAAGGTTGAAATTGCTGCAGGTTTTTGAACTTTATCCATAAAACTTTCACGGCGTTTGTACATTTCCGTTTGGAGTTTTCTCTGATAATCCCTTATTTCTTGAAAAAGCGTATCTGCGAGAGAGAGGTTAGCGTTGAGTGCTGCCAGTTTGCGCTTCATGGGTTCATCAAAAGGGCTAAAGTCTGTTTTGTAAATTAACTCATGCTCAACTTCAGACCATGCGTCCTGAAGGATAGTGAGAAGTTGTATTTCACAAAGCAGCGGACCTTTAGTCTTATATTGAACCATCATGTTCTTCGGTACATTTATGAGGAAATGGGTTGATTTGTAGCCAAATTCTTTGAAAGAGTGCTCGCTTCCTTTATGTTCGATCTGAACCACATCGTATTTTTGCTTAACATGGTTTTCAACTATTTTCAGATCATCAAGAAACGGACACACAATTCGCACACCCAGCAAATCATAAATATCAAGGGCCCCCTTCTGATTTACCTGCTTTGACAGCAATCTCAAGATCTTATCATAATAACTATCAAAGGTTTTCACCCTTGATTTTATTGTAGGATGTAGTCCCATTTGTTCCAGCTCATGCTTGAACATTTCTTGAAGATTATTAAGAGTCTTCTCAAGAGCGGGAAGTTTTGCTCTGTAGTTTTTTTCTAACTTCCTGCGATTTGGAATTTTTGATAATTTAGTCATCATGGCACTCTTTTTTTTATCCGCATTAAAAACGTTTTTCATGTTATAACCAATAGGCATCGTATGTCAGGTGAAAAGACTGAAAAAGAACTGATTCATTTTTGCACCTATACCGGAATAAATAAATATGCCAATAAGTGCTGTAATTCCCAAAGCCACCAACCATTTCTGCTTTGGTGTAAAGGCAGAACTTCGCAACAAGGCATAAATGCCTAACGGTGGGAATGCCTGCAGAGAAAAAATTACCTTTGCACGATGATTATACCATTTCACCTTCTGCTCCTCACTCATATACTCTCCTCTATAAGTACCTTCATTTTTGAAATCATATCATTACTCTCCTTAGTGGTTAATAGGACTTATCAGACAAGATCCTCAGATCGACAGGAAAATTAAATTTCTCGCCACTTGTTTTTTACCCGACAGACATTATTATAACCTCTGGCCATCATTAAGGCATTCACGAGGGTAATTACCGCCATGGACTCAACCACAGGATAGATCCTTCCGAGCAAGGTATGGTCATGCCGCGTAATCGGTTCAAGCTTTTCAATCTGCATTTTGGACATATTAGCGCTGTCCTGGACAACGCTAACCGTTGGTGTTGTCTTAACCGCAAGACGGATAACGGTTTCATCTCCGTTGCTGATACCACCCAGCAGCCCTCCGGCATTGTTGGTTTTGAAACCGACAGCGCCGTCTTTTTTGCCAAAAATATTTTGCCCTGTTGAGTCATCTCTGTGCATTTTAAATCTGTCACTTGATCAGAATTTCAAATTGGCCGGGTCTTCTGGCAATTACTCGAGCATTTTTAACTTTGATACGTCGGCACTGACTATTCGTCTCACCGGTTCGTTTGGCATACCATTCCGCAAGGGTGAGATGCTCGTCAATTTGACCCATGTCAACATTTATTACTTTGCAAAGATCATCAACCTCTGCCAGACCCTGGACTGTATATCGCCCAGGACTAACCTCACGGATCAGCTCACCTTCATCATCAAACTCATCCTGTATCTCACCCACTATCTCCTCCAGGATATCTTCCATGGTTACGATGCCTACCACTTGGCCTGCCGTATCTTCCACGACAGCCATATGAGTGCACTGGATCTGCATATCTCGCAAAAGCTCATCAGCCTCAAGACTCGAAGGGCATCGTATAATCGGCCGGACATATTTTCTCCAGTTTTCCTGAGCTCCCTCGCGATGTATCAAAAGATCCTTGACCAAGAGTAAGCCTATGGGCTCCTTCAGTTTGTTGCGACAAACAGGATAACGAGTATTGCCGGTTTTGGTGACTTCCATTATTATTTCGTCAAAAGAAGCAGACTCGTTGATACCGTCAATATCCTTGATGGGGATCATCAATTGCCATATCGGTGTATCTTTCAAAGAAAGTATCTCCCGGGTCATTCGTGCTTCAGCGGGTTCCAACTCACCATCCCGCCCGCCTAACCGAATAGCCATCAGCAGTTCCTGCCGTGATAGCTTATGCTTGCGTTTACGAGTTCCGCCCAGAACCGGCCAGAGCAAAAGATCGGTTAGTCTGGTTGCTATCCACACTACCGGCTTGAAGAATATTCCCAAAAAGTAAACCGGGCCTGCAACCCGGCAGGCGTAACGTTCCGGATCATAAGCAGCTAGAGTCTTGGGGGTTACCTCAGCAAAAATCAAGAGTAGAAGCGTCACCAGCAACGTAGCATAAACCGGGCCCAGCAAGACTGTTGCTACGGCAGCTGCCATGACGTTGACCAGATTGTTCCCCATTAGAATGGTTGCCAACACATCAGTAGGGTTTTTCATTAAAAACATGGCCAGTTTTGCTCCCCGTAATTTTTTATCAGCAAGCAGGTTCAACTTTATTCGGCCGCTGCTAATCAAGGCAGTTTCTGATCCGGAAAAAAATGCTGAAAGGACTATTAATACCCCGAGGGTTACTATTAACCAAATTTCATTCGATTCCATGGATTTCTGCCCCCTGATATTTTAGTAAAGATTATACTCTCTTGCCCCTTTCTTTGAATATAGGAAAGTTCAAACAAATTATAGAACATTAAAAATTCTAATTTTCTTTCTCATGACAGCACTTTCCTTTAGATTATGATTTCAAATTAAAAATAATTTGATTTCTTTCAGGTGTCTTCCGTATTTAGGACGGCATCTGAAATTAAATTTATCAACAGTTCCTTTTGCCTTTCCCTTTCAATGATTTCGAGCGCTTCATATATAAGTTGGGTAAAGGAATCTACGTCCTTTGTCCTTTTCATTAAAGTCATCATACAATCCAACTTAAATTTATCTTTTCAAAACACATTGGCAGGGGATGATACCGCTTTTTTGTTCTATTTATGACAGCTCCCTATTAAGCTGGTTAAAACATTTTCATGTTTCTCAGATACAGAACCTATTAAAGGATCAAAAAAAGGATGACAGGACCCACAACAAGTATTGCGCAGACGAACCATCCCAATATTTTAAGGTTTTTTAACAGCACGGGATAGGGGTCGCGTATATTATTAATAGTTAGATGCCTTTGCCGCGGTATTCTTGGTGGTCCCGGTCTCACTTTTTTCTCCAATTTAAAATTGTTGATAATTATTTTATAGTTGATCAAGGAAGCTTTCTGTCATATCTCCAGAAAATCTTAACACCTTGGAAAGACTTTTTTTGTCTATCCAGATTCCCCTGCACTGTTTACACAACACGATTTTTATGTCTGAAATAATCTTCTTATCAAGAGACCGGCTGCATCGCGGACAGCACATAAAGTGCAGGTCAGGACTTTCCTGCATTGCAGTTTCTAAAAGCCTTTTACGTTCTGCTTCTATACCTTTAAGTTTTCTAACATCAAGCTCAATGAATTTATCCGGACCCATCTCTTTCTTATCCATATCTATTTTAATAACTTCAGGTTTGTTGAATTTTATTAAATACCGGCTCTGTCTTCAAAAAAGCAGGAAGGAATCGTAAGTAGCATAAGGAAATGCCTCGTAATATCTTCCTATTTCCTCCGGCATGCTCCTGTTATACTTATAAAAAACATGCTGTATGTATATGAATTTTCCGGTAACAGCAGTGGAGACGATAATCGTTAAATATTTGAATAAAATAGTCATTGTGCTATCTCCTGCATTATTAAACTGAAATAATTATAAAAAAGGGGGCTATGCCAGAGGACAAAGAGGGGGGAAGTCATGACATAGCCTTTACCCCTTTCTTTTATTACAATTATACTGGGAGAACCTTACAGAAGAATGACAGAATTATTACATTTGTGTAATGAAAAATGACTATTCGGGGAGTTTTTTTGCGGGAAAGCTGAGGAGAATTGTGGTACCTTGTGTGGGCTTGCTTTGTACATCTATTGTTCCGCCGTGCAGATCCATAATGGATTTTACAATTGCAAGCCCTAACCCACTTCCCTTCGTGTCGTGAAATTTAGCGCCGGGTGTACGATAGAATCGTTCAAAAATGTTATTCAACTCTTCAGTTTCAATTCCAATACCGTTGTCACTGATTGAAATGACTAAAAATTGATTACTCTCTTCTTGAACATCGATGTGGATATTAGTGCTGGAAGGCGAGTACCTAAATGCATTTGAAAGGATATTGGTCACTGCTCTGCGAAGCAGAAGCGGATCAGCATAAACCGATCCTTGCCCGCTGCACTGCACGTGAATTTCTTTTTCTTCAGCCAAAGCATCGTAATATTCCAAAATATCCTGTATTTCCTTAAGAGCGTCAACCTCAGTTCTGTCAAGTTTAATATCTGTATTTTCAGCACGTGCCAAAAAGAGCAGCCCTTCAATCATATGCGAAAGCCGTGTATATTCCTCCAGGCTTGATTCGAGTATTTGCTGATAGTCCTCTATGTTTCGGGTTTTAGTGAGTGCAACTTCCGTTTCTCCCGTGAGATTATTGAGAGGAGTTCTTAATTCGTGGGCAATATCTGTTGAAAAACGCGAAAGTCTTGTAAAAGAATCTTCTAACCGGTCAAGCATCTCGTCAAATGATGTTGCAAGAACCGTAAGTTCCTGAGGCCACTTGGCCGGGGCAAGTCTTTCATTGAGCTGTGAAGCCCTGATGCGTTGAATAACAACAGCAATACGCCTTAAAGGGCTTAAACCACGACGGGCAATAAACATTCCGGTAACACCAGCCAGCAACACACTAATAAACAAAACCAGATATATTTGTTTTCGATACTGTTTGAGAATTGCTTCTTCAACCGTGATATTAAGAGCAGTATTAATAAGCACTTTGTGCCCAACACAGTCATGACACTCAGCCCAGGCTGACATCAATATAAAGACTTCACCAGCATCTGACTTAAACCTTTCGGTTGCCAATGGTTTTTCATCGACTTCATGAGTAGGGGTAAATGGCAACATATCAATCATATCGCTTGTTTCTGACGTTATAATTATTTTGCCCTGTGCGTCTACTATTTTCACAAGATATTTATTGAATTGGTAAATGCTTCTTTTTTTTACTTCTTGCTCAAGTTCCTGAACATCATAGTGGGATGATTTTATGATGCTTCGAAAGTGTGATATTTTATCAGTTAAATAACGCTCGTCTTTGCTTTTAAGGCTTGTAAATAGGGCGTAATATAAAAATCCGGTTGTTAGTGTCATCATTCCAAAAGCAGTAAGGGCATACGCAAAGGTCAAACGCGTAACAATAGAATAGGACTGCGGCATGTGTGACTTTTTACTTTTCTTCAAGGACATAACCCACCCCTCGCACGGTGTGTATGAGTTTACTGGCAAAAGGATCATCAACTTTTAATCGTAGGCGGCGGATGGCAACATCAACGACATTTGTATCACTGTCAAAGTTCATGTCCCAAACCTGCTCAGCGATCATAGTCCTGGAAAGGACATCACCTGAACGTTGTGCCAGCAGGGCCAGCAGAACAAATTCCTTTTGAGTAAGCTCTATTTGCCGCCCGGCGCGTTTGACCTTTCGTTTCAAAAGATCAATCTGCAGGTCTGCAATCTCTATTGTTTGAGGTTGCTGCACCGGAGATCTGCGCAGCACAACCCGGACACGGGCAAGCAGTTCAGAAAAAGCAAAAGGTTTAACCAGATAATCATCTGCTCCGAGTTCAAGTCCCTTAACACGGTCCTCCACACTGTCTCGGGCGGTTAAAAAGAGAACAGGGGTATTGCTATCTTTCTTCCGTATTTCTTTAAAAACAAACCAACCGCTTTTATCAGGCAGCATTACATCAAGGATAACAAGAGCATAATCTGACTCATGTTCCTGCAACAACCCTTCTTCAGCGGTGTGCGCCACATCAACAACAAAACCGTTTTCCATAAGCCCTTTTTTAAGGAAAGCGGCAGTTTTTTTCTCATCCTCTATTATTAAAATACGCATCTTTATTTTGCCTTAATTAAAAACATATGTGAGTCATTTTAAAACTACTTATCTAAGCTGCCTAAAGCATAATCAAGATTACTCTCGTTAACCTTAATATTTCAGAGGTATTCAAAAGTCAACATTTTGCGATAAGACCTTCAAATAATTTTCTTTCTAAACTGTTACCATAATCATAAGTAATTTTGAATAGATTTATTTGGAATACCAGCCAAACAAATGCCGGTTGATATAGAATTCTGTTTCGAAGGGGCGAAACATCCTTTAAATACCAACCGACAATTAAGCTTAAAATTATCTTTGTGTATATCAAAAATGTTTCAGATTACATAGAATAGCGTTTTATCAATAATTGCGCCTTACCAGACGCACAAAAAAGAATAAATCAAATTCTTTCGTCAGGTTTACGGAAAGAAATTACCTTATGCAATGATTGATAAAATGATGAACT
>Ga0222657_1000835_pt1 | contig 12861 bp, 8 predicted proteins | sample AntAcemetagen474_FD_179858 | JGI IMG/M metagenome (GOLD analysis project Ga0222657, IMG submission 179858) | Saline water microbial communities from Ace Lake, Antarctica - #474 | ecosystem: Environmental > Aquatic > Non-marine Saline and Alkaline > Saline | place: Antarctica: Ace Lake | collected... | reverse complement strand
CCTCCTCCAGGACATCCGCAACAAGTTTTACGACCTGCCGGTGATTTTGTGTTCGGCCTACGACACTTTCAAAGAAAACATGAAGTCAATTGCGGCCGATTTCTACGTGGTCAAATCGTTCGACCTGACCGAATTGAAAAACAAGATCGCCATGGCGCTTGAGGCCACTGATTGTTGGGGTAAAGGGATTGGAAACTTATCCCTAAGTGAAATTAAACAAAGACTGAAACGACTCCTGAATATGCAGAGTGATCCGACACTGGCGATAGACAGAGTACCGGGATACGCCGCATTAAAGGAAGAACTTTCAACGGCGGGCTTTTCCCAAGAAAAGTTAGATGAGATAGAAGTCGTGTTTAAGGAAATGTGCAACGACTTTAACCGAGAGAACCGCAAGATGACCGAATTTATCAGCGATTGGTTGCTCAATAATTACAAAAAGGAATCGAAAGAATTTACGGACGCTATGCGCGAGCGACCATATTGCGGAAATCTTATTTCCCTTGATCGTTCTTGGAAGCTTTACAAAATGGAAGAGGGAAAACTCCTTGAAAAAATACATTTTTTGAGCGGCCAACTGTGTGCTGCCGAAGAAGGATTTAGGCAGGGAAGGCTATCAAAGAAGATGAAAGATTTTTTAGCCGAATATGCGCAAGTAGAACATCGAACCTTGGCTGAACTCATGCGCCGCTGGCGCAAGAAGCTCAAGAAGAAGGATATCAACGGGGTCCCCATTAATGCGCTGGTTAAGGCATTTAACCCGTCGTCAACGGACTCAGCGGTGCCGGAAAAGATTCAGAATGTCATGCTGAAGGAGGCGAGACACGACCTAAAGAATGTGACTTCCAGCTTTATTCTCATGTACCGCAAGGTGCCACAGCAAGGCATTCCTGAAAACACACTGGACGCATTAAACGAGATCCGAAACAGACCGACAACTTTTTTTGACAGGTTGTCTGAAGAATCGGAAGTGGATTATAACACCAGACTGAAAAAGATGGCAGACGAACTGGATGATCTCACATCAAGATTTACTATTCATCTCAAGAAACTGTGGAAAGACGAAATTTTTGAAAAAACACTGGATGCGTTGGGTAAGATTCGGACAAGGTTGACGGCTTTGGTGGAAAGGCTACGGGAGATTTCGGTCTTTTCAGCGAAGCCGAGGAATGAGAATTTGCATCTGAATTATTTCATGGAATCCTTGTTGGAAGACCTCGGAATCCGGAAGGGTCCGGGAATCACCATTCAAATCGATCCTCAGGCAGAGGAAATCAATACGGACGCAAGGGTTCTGGGGATAGCGCTGAGGCAAGTTCTCCAGAACGCCATCGAAGCTGTTGGGTCGGATGGAAAGATCAAAATTGCCGTGAGACCCGAGGCAATGGAGAGACCGCTGCGGTTTACGATAGAAGACGATGGTCCGGGGATTCCTGAAAATTTGTTGAAGGAGGTATTTAAGCCCGGCTTCGGGTACAGAAAGATGGGTCAGGGCCACAGCGGCATGGGGCTTGCCCTTTGTAAAGAAGCCCTTAAAGAGATCGGGGGCAAAATTTTGATCCATAGTATGCTAGGAAAAGGCACGACAATCGAAATTCGGCTCTATCAGGAGTAAAGTATGCGCAAGGTTTTCCGCGTGTTGATTGTTGACGATGACAGGGAGTGGGCAGGCTTCTGTCGTGATCGATTGAGAAAACTCTCTGATGTCATAGTAGAGGTGAGTGGTTCCATTGATGAGGCTATCAGCAAAATAGAAGAATTACTCTACGATGTCGTGTATTGTGATTTCCGCATGCCTTACCAGGATAAAAAGGGCATCGTCTCTTACGAAGGCGGGAATATCATTTCCGCAAAAGCCAAGTCCTGCTTGCCTCAGGTGAAAACGGTTATGATCACTGCGTATGGGTCTGCTGACCTAGCGCGGGAATCGCTGGTTAAAAACAAATTTGATGATTATATCGAAAAGCAAGTCGACCCGGATGATGATGTAATCGCAATGAAGAGATTTTTAACGGATCTCATCGAAAACTGGGACAAGCGAGCCATTTCAGCGAATCCATTTCAGGCCCAGCGGGGGCTGGTGCCCAGATACATTGTCCCGAGATATATTCGAGGTCGGAGCGATTTTGAATCTCTTGTCGACCAGTTAGAGAGTGCGGAACGGTGGAATCAGGCACGATTTATGATATTGGGACGCGTCGGATCAGGCAAGTCCTGCCTGTTGAACCATTTTCGGAATTATGTACAGAGAAAAGGAAATCTCGCTTCCATCTACGAATTATCGCCCACACTTCTGAATGGAGACTCAGATCTAAGAGATGAGGCATCGGAGTTGCTTTCGGGCATCGTTCGAGGATTCAGAATGAAAGCGCCGGAATTCCCCAATTTTTTAAAACGCATTGAAACGCTTGGCGGGAGCGTCGAGGCCCTGGGCTTTAAGGTTGAGTTGGACTGGAAACGGAAAGACTTGCCCGTCGATACTGTCTTGCGAGATGGGTTGGAAGGGCTCTTGGCCGATCTCGAGCGAAAGACGGAGACCGTGACCATACTGCTGGACAACATGTCCGTAGACTGTGCATTGCCGCAGGCAGTGAGACGGCTCGTGCACGTCATCAGCGAACCAATCTTCACAAACCGAAGCATTGTGGTGGGGGTATCTATCTTAGAGCGAGACGCTGCGGAAGGATCGGCGACAACGCGTTTAGATCCCGAGTTGAGCCGTTTTTTCGCCGGAAAGCTTCTTCGGCTTTCGAATTTCAGAAGGGATCAGTGTCATGAACTTTGTGTGCAAACGCTGGCCGGCACGGGCGTTACGTTTGAAGGCGCCTTGATCAACCGAGCTTATGAGTTTTCGCAAGGGAATCCTTTTATTTGTCAGTTGCTCTTCAGTTATTTGTATGGGGACCAAATAGGCGAGCGCGTGGAAGAAGGTTCCTTTGAGATTGCTCTGCGAAATTGCCTCGTTGAACTCACTTCCTTTTTCCAAGACTTTTTCAGCGGACTGACCGAAGATGATCAAACGATTCTCCAGGTAATTGTAAATAACGGAGGTCGCCTGGTAATGGAAGAATTACAGAGCGCACTGCTTAAGAAAAAAGCCGGTGATTTGGTCCTCAGGGTTCCCGAGCTTTGCGCCAGCATGATCAATCGCAAAATCCTACGAGATTTGGGCGGCAATACTTTCAGCATATCATTTTCCTGAAAGATCCATCTTAGCGCTTAAAGGGCTATCCAGTCTTTAAGGGAATTATAAGTCGCCTTATTATTTCCCTCAGGTTTACCCGAGGTCCTCAGCCTGTTCCGTTTCTTTCCCGACAAAGGTCTCTTTATTCTCTATATCCCGGGACATTCTTTGATGGTTTGATCCTTGTTGGAAACCATATGTACATCAAGGCGATCAAATTTTATTTTTCAGCAGTAGATTTTTCATAGAGACGTCCCTGCCATGTCTGCCTCCTTTCCAGTGTGTCTTGAATGGTTCTAAGGTTTTCCATTTTTTGAAGAGCCCAGCCCGGTGCTACAAGGGCGGATTTTCCGGGATCACCGGTAAGACGTTGAATCACCATTTCAGGGGGCAGTAGTTCCAGAAAGTCCGCTACCAGGTTCGCATATTCTTCTTTTTTCAGGCAGCGGAACGTCCCTTTTTCGTAAAGTCGAGCCAGCGGTGTTCCGCGAATCACGTAAAGGAGATGGATCTTAACCCCGTAAACGGGCAGGTCAGCAAGAAACCGGGCTGTTTCCAGCATCATCCGGCGATCTTCACCGGGAAGCCCCAGAATCACATGGGCGCAGATGTTCAGGCCGAAATCATGGGTCATGCGAACCGCCTTTTCAAAACATTCAACGGAGTGACCCCGGTTGGTGGTGTGAAGGGTTTTATCGTGGGCCGACTGAAGACCGTATTCCATCCAGACCAGGTAATTTTTCCGGTAGAAACGGATCATTTCAAGGATTTCTTCATTGACGCAGTCAGGCCGGGTACCCACCGAAAGACCGACCATATCCGGATGCCTTAACGCTTCATCGTAGAGCCCTTTCAGATGGGTAACAGACCCGTAGGTGTTGGTGAAGGATTGAAAATAGGCGATGAATTTGTGGGCCTTGTAGCGTTTTCGGATGAATTCTTTGGCTCTTGCGATTTGCCGGGATATGGGTTCCCGATCCTTTGAAAAAGCCCCCGTGCCCGACCCCTGAGCATCGCAGAAAATGCACCCGCCCCTGGAAACGGTTCCGTCACGATTGGGGCATCCGAGTCCGGCATCCAGTGAGATGCGTTGCACCCTTTCGCCGAACTGTTCTCTGAGGTAGGTGTTAAAATCTCGGTATCTTTTCAAGAGGATTCCGATCCATGGATTGACTTGAAATGGCTCTGGCCATAATATGGGAAGAATATGGGTTTGAGCAAGTGCTTTTCTAAGGCGAGCTACGCCCGCAACCCAAAATGTGAAAAGCACAGGCTTATCACCGCTTTTCGATGGTACTGATTCTTTTTGGGTATGCTGAAAAAATCAAAACATTACCGAGGCGTGAGATACGGGATGAATATGTCAGGTTTCCTCAATTTCCAAACTTGATATTACAGGTTTTTTGACCTGCCGATATGTTGGTTTTCTGTCAAGCTATGTCAGATTTTTATTCCCCCTACTTTTGATGGATAACCATGACATATCTCAGTTTCTGATCCCCCCTCCAAATGATGATATCACAGGTTATAAGTATTGGTTCTTTCCAGCCCCTGATGTGATTTTAGCATTACCAAATGAAAACCAAAGAAGAGACAAAAGTCAAAAAGAGAGCGCCTTTTCACAGACGCCAGTCAGGTTAGGACTACCAGATGTACCCTTCTACATTCCTGGGGAGGGTCTAAATGCTATAGTTATATAGGTATCCCGGAATCTGGAATTAATAGTCAACGAACGGTGCAACCACAAGATGTGGTAGTTGTCACATTCTGATTTTGAGAACTCAGAGTACTATATTTTTTCTGAATATCCCGTCCGTTTCTCATTTGAAACCGAGCCTGAGATACGTAGAAGATATCACAACTCTCTGAACGTCTTCCAAAATGATGATATCACACATTTCCCCCGTTTGGAATAGCAGTTATTGCACCATCAATATGAAGACGGTCGACCTAATATGTTGCCGTCTGAGCAGTGTCGATTTGTTTGGTTTTCGAGGTTTCCCCCGTTTTCACAGGGATCGTAAATGGCGATGATTCGGAGGTATGCCTTTCAGCGTTCAAACGGAAGAATAGAATCATCCTTCACTTTCCGGGACTGGAAAAATGTGTGCTGAAAAGTTGTCTTTGGCTGGTCCAGGTTCCAGGCCCAAGGGAATAATGGTAGGCATTCTTGCATCAGGCTTTTAGGGATATTGGACTAATTCTATAGGTTATTTTTGTTCTAATACCTCTCCAAGTTTCTCCGACAATGTCGCAAGCGAAAACGGTTTTTGGATAAAATCCTGAGCACCACTGTCCAAGATCTTCTGGGCAGGGCCTTCAATGGAGAATCCGCTGCAAACAATCACTTTAAGATTCGGGCGGGCCTCCATGATAAGAGGATACACCTTTCCACCTTCCATATCAGGCAATTTTATATCCAGCAGAGCAAGATCGATATCTCCATCAAAGGTTTCGGTTATGTGGATGGCGTCCTTCCCGGTCTTGGCTACCAAAACCCGGTAACCTGACATATCTAACATCTCTCGGATAATTTCAATGACCAAATCTTCATCTTCAATCAACAGTATTGTTCCGCTTCTTTTAACTACTTCAATTTCGGCATTCTTTGCTTTTTCCACCTCTATCTCAATGGCAGGCAGATATATTCGGACAGTAGTTCCCTTTCCCAATTCAGAATCCACAAAGATCCATCCATCATGATTCTTGACAATTCCATACACAGCTGCCATTCCCATCCCGCGGCCCTGAAACTTGGTGGTGAAAAAGGGTTCAAATATCCTGTTTCTTGTTTCCTCATCCATACCCGTACCGTCATCCTCGATAGTGAGACAAACATAGGGAGCAGGATTAAGACCGGGATGCTGTTTTGTGAAATCTTCGTCAAGGTCTTTGTTCCCTGCAGTTATTTTTATCAGGCCCTCATCTTCTATAGCCTCATTTGCATTGGCCAATATGGCAGACAGAACAATCTGCATTTGAGTATAGTCGGCATTAATATGCGAAATATCTTTTGGGGAAACCGTCTCCACCCTGATTTTAGGGTTGAGGTTATGCTGTAAAAGCGTCAGTGTTTTTATCACAAAATGATCCAATCTCAGATATTTTGGTTGATATTTCCCTCCTTTTGCATAAGCTAACAATTGATCGGTCAAACTGGACATCCGGTGAACAGAACTCCTCATTGTTTCAAAATATTTGATTCCCTTCACATCTTCGGGCATATGAATTCCAAGGAGTTCAATGCTCCCCACAATCCCCATGAGAGCATTATTGAATTCATGGGCAACACCACCGGCCAATGTGGCAATGGCCTCCATCTTTTGAGCCTCTTGGAGTTGGGCTTCGAGCTTTATTTTTTTATCTTCACTCCGCTTCCTTTCGGAAATATCCCGTATGGAACCAATAAGCTTGATAGGTTTGCCCTGTTCATCTTTCTCCAGCAAAGTTGTAATCGAACAGAAATGTTTTGAACCATCTTTATCAGACAGAAGGATTTCAAAATCATTGACTTTTCCTCTGTCTAAAATCAGCTTTAACAATCCATCCCTCTTTTTCGTATCGGTGTAAATATCATACAACGACATCCCAATTAACTCCTTCCTCTTGTATTGAGATCTGTTCTCGATTGAAGGACTGATTTCCAAAATAATGCCATCAAGGCTTGATTCGACATAAACATCCTGTATGTTTTCAAATATTCTCTGGTATTTTTCCTTACTCTTCTGCAGTTCATCTACTGCCCGGGATAACTCTTTGGTTCGGTCATCAATTACCCTCTCCAGGTTTGAATGTATTTCAAGGTAGCGGGCTGTCGCAGTTTCGTTCTCTTCTCCCGTAACCCAAAGATCATTCGTCAGGTGTTTTACCTTTGTCTCAAGATGAAGGATACTACGCTCTAGTTTCGCCTCATAATCAGATTTCGCCATAATTAGAGTAACCCCTGTTCTTCCATCTTGAAAAGTTCATTTTCCACATCTTCTACTATTAGATCAAGTGCATAAGACGTTAGGTTTAACCTTTTTAAGCACCTTCTGAAGAGCTCTTTATCTTGGATAGGTGCGTCACTGTATCCAAGGCCTTTCTGTTGGCAGACAAAATCGGCAACATACAATGTTGAACCGGCTCTTACAAACTCTTGGGCAATATTATCAGGATTATGGTGACACCCTATGACCTCAACCAGCTCTTGTGGAAGATTCCAATCTTTCGCTATCGCCTTCCCGACCTCGGCATGATCAAAACCAAGCACCTTTTTCTCCGCTTTTGTATGATTTTCTTTTTCGGTCTTTGTGTTGCTTAGAATGAGTCCGAACTCGTCTTCATGAAACTGGTCAATTACTATAATCCCTATGTCATGCAACAAACCTGCGACATATATGTTTTCCCCATTTTCCCTAAACTCTCTTCTGTAAATCATTTTTCCCAACAGGGAAACGGCAATAGAATGCTTCCATAAAAACGGTTTTGAGTACCCTTTAATAGTGCTATCACCATCGAAAACCTCACAAACCTTTTGCCTTAATGCCAACTTTTTGAGTGTGTCATATCCTACCCAGATCATGGCCTGCTGTATTTCATTAATCTTAGTTTGAGGAGAATAGTAGGCAGAGTTTGCTAACTTGAGTAGTTTACCTGTCAGCGGAGGGTCAATTTGAATTATCTCCATCAAATCTTTTGCACTTGATTCGGGGTCATTAATGATTCTAATGACACCCGATACAACATTCCGAATCGAGCAGATCTCGGATTTATTGACTATTTCCACAATCTTCTTGAGTTTCGTAGATTTTTCTTCTTCCTGATTCATTTCAGCTCTCCGCAAGATCTAAACATTTTGATCTCACAAATTCCGACATCACTGTTTTTGCAATTCTTCCTTAACGCCAAGGCCTATTTTTTCGAGTAAGAATGGTTTTTTTATATACGCTCCCGCACCCAGTCTCTGAACCTCTTTGACTCCTTCTGTTTCAGAAAAACCGCTGGCAATTATCGCCTTCTGCCCAAGATGCATTTCAAGGATCTTTTTGTAAGTGTCAAGGCCATTCATGCCCGGGTCCATAATCATATGGGAGACGGCCTCGCCTTTCCTGTTGAATATCCAGTTTCCGTAATGCCGCATTTACGGATATTGAACACAAATGCCCAAGTAATGATGTGACGTTCCACAGAGCAAGCCCTATGGCTTGCGTTTGGTTTCCTTTTCCTACCTTCCCCTCATCCCTTACAGGCATGCCACAGTATCGGCAAACTCCGGATTCTCCGTGAGCCTTTTGGCAAATTTCAGGTATTTTTCCACCACCGCCCTAATCCCAAGCTGCAAAGCATATGCCCTAACGGGTTTCTCCAGTAAGTGGTTAATTCCTGAAGCCACGCATGTATTTACAACATCATCGCTTGCATATCCAGAGATCATGATCGCATCTTCATGAGCAGAGGGGAAGGCTTCTTCGATGGCATCAAGAAAATAGAACCCGGTTCTTGCGCCAAGAAACACGTCTATTACAAAAACCGCAATCCCGATATCGCGATTCAGGCAGTACGACACTGCTTCATCCACATCGGTAAAACTAAGCACCTCCCCCCAGGCATAAAATTTCGTAATGATATCTCCCAGAGTTTGGGACACACTCGGATCATCATCCACAATAATAACATCCAAACCATCCCCCATCTTTTTCGTAGCCTCCTAATCATCTCTGATGTTTCGATTAAAATGCCGCATTATCCGTCTCTCAGGTATCACTCCGTCATCTGACGACAATCCACCAATCCTGGGACAGTCGCTGTCATCGACCCCCTTGTTAACATGAATTAGGGATCTAATACATTTTCCAGTCTTTTGAAATATTTAAATGGGGCCACAGAAGTTTTCGTGCATCATCTTTCACCCCAACGATACCTGAAATCGTGCTAAGCTGCCAGATCAATCCTTCACCTTTTGCATGAAATATCAGTTGCATATGACACTGTTAAGGAAAATTACAAACACCAATTTGATGTCAGGTTTTTGAACAAACAATCCTTTCGATGTCCATTTATGAAATGTTCGGCAATTAATCAATTCGCTCAAAACCTGAAACGTATGCTGGAAAGGATAGCCTCGTTTTTGTTAATAGATGGAAAACAGGAGTTCATTCCAACTCATAACCTGTCCAAGAGAAGTTGAGTGTCAGACTGATCCCATGGAGTCCTGACCAAAAGGGCGGCGGATTAGGATCGTGCCATTTACCCTCTTCATACTCTTCAAAAATACTTGCCACCGTATTGTCTCCCAGGTGAAAGGTCCCAGTTGCCTCTAGTAGGATTTTGTTATTATCCTGGTCCAAAATCTGTATGTTGCGTATTTGGATGTCATCATAGGCGTCATCCGACCCCGACTTGAGTGCGGTGATTGTGATGGAATTGTCCCCAACCTTCAGTAACCCGCACCATAGAAACAATACGACCCGTGAAAAATACCCCGCAGCACTGCCAGTCCTTTCAATTGATTGTTTAGATTTTCCGTTGATTTCCGCCGAAGGACTTCCTCCATCGGCACCCGCAACTTCCAGGGTCACTTTTAGGGGTTTCTCTGCGACAAAAGGATCGCACTCCCCAGGGTCCACACTGCCGTTCTTGTTGAAGTCCTCTTCGCCGTCTTCATAAGGATCATTGTCGTAATTGGGTTTGTTCCAGATTTTCCATCCGTTAAGCGGGCGCCTTAGCTCGGTCCCTTTACCCCAGGCCCAGGCATAGACCTCGATATAGTCGGACAGGCCATCTTCATCCGAATCTTCCTTGGTTGGGTCTGTCCCATAAATGTTCGTTTCTTCAAAATCCTTTAGCGGGTCAGGATCGCTGTTATTTTCCGGGTTTTCTTCTTTGATCCCCTGGCTGTTCGCAGGGATGATCCACATTTGATCGATTTGGGTCTCAATGTTCTTGACCCGTTCCTGCTCTCGGGTATAAGGCTGAAGGACGTGGATACGGTCTTCAGATGGGTCTTCATAATCCTCATAGCCGTCAATCACTACCACATGGCCGTTGTTTTGCCCCGGTTCTTTTTGGATGGCCGCAATAATCGGGCAGCCTTGGTTGATATATTTCACGACATTGTCGAAAGAGTAAATAATAAGGGGACATACCGGCTCGCCCACCAGGGCGTACTTCAGGGCATCCCGCACATTAAAGCCGCTGAATCCACGGGCGTGACCCTGCTGACCTGCCGGGTCAAGGGCTGAGGCAAACATCTGGTAGGAAATTCGGTCCTGTGAAAGTTCACCATTGAATTTTTTGTTCACCATTGCGACACAGGCTCGGCCACAGTAGTGCTTACAGTGGGGGCATTGGCTTTTCTTTTCGAATGCATGAGACTCATTCCACGCGTGGTGTTTTTCATTGGTCTCAGGGCATTCTGGGCAGAGCCAGGACGTGTCCTTTCGTTGGAGCATCGGCTCAATGTTTAGATCCTTTTCCTGGATCAATTTGCTCCGGGTCTGGGGTTGGACGGTAAACGTATGGGCCGCAGACCAGGGACTTTCTTCCAGATTCTTGGTCCGGCTCCGTAACCGCCAATGGTAAGTCCCATCGGGGAGGGTTATGGTCGCGTGATATGGCGTACCATCGGTTACGGCCGAGATATCCGGTGAACTAAAGTCAGCAATATCATCCACTTCCAGGCGGAAATCCTGGGTGTTGATGTACCAATCCTTCCACGCAAAGCTGATCTTGGCATCTGCCAGATTGCTCCCCTCAAAAGGGACCAATGGAACCGGCATCGGTATCGGGTTTTTTGCCCCCTGGGAAATCTGCTCCGATGAAAAGATCACCCAGCAGGTGGGGGTCGATTTTCCGTATTCATCAGGGTGGATCCCTATCGATTCACCTTCATAGACCGGACCATCACCACCATAGCTCTCCACATTGTTGACATAGTGGCCGGAATGTCCGTAATCCCCCCAGGACACAAAATCGATAGAAGTACCGCTCGAAGAATAAATCGTGCAGCTGTCCGATAAATCATCAAACACGTTACCAGAAAGTATATCAGCGTGCAGGATCAAGCAGTTATCCTCGACATCTGAATTAGTTAGCGAAGCTGTTTGCTCGTCAAACAGGATAAGTGCATATCCGCCGGGAGGTACGGTAGGGGTATCCCGGGGAACACGATAAGCATCGCCTTTAGCGTTGCGGATTTCCATTTGGCTTATATTCGCATTTTCATCGGAAGATGTGTTATATAGTTCCACCCATTCAGGTCCATCAGATGGAATGAACATCACCTCAGTGATTTTGATAGCTTGAGCGTTACCTGTTATGTCTGCATCATCGGTAACTCCATCCCCATCGCCGCAGCCGAAAATCATTCCCCCCATAACTATCGAAACTGCCGAAAACAGCCGAAGCAGAAAAACGAGAAATCCCTTATCTACTTTCATGATCCTTCTCCATAGTACTTAAAAAGCCTTTTCGATTGGTTGCACCAACATATTGCAGTTTTGCCTTTGAAGATAAAATCCACTGTCAAGATGGCTTTCGATTCGCAAATATTGCTCTTCTTGAAAAATAGAGTTTCTTTATTGGGCTAAATAACAAACAAAAAAGCCATTAATACGACTTTTACGATGTCACAGTCGGTAGCCCGGCTATCTTTCGGAATAGGAATATCTAAATAGGCTCAACGGGAAATATCAAGACCCGTGGCTTTCCGTCCTCATCTCACGATGGATTTGGCTTTATACAGAAGAAAATTTGAGCTCCCAACAGGCAGTAATCGCCTATTAGGAGCCTTGTATACAGAGTTTAGCAGTCATTTTCATAAGTGAACCTTCTGGATAGAGGTTGGATGATTGGTAGGAATATCTAAAACTAACGGAACGACAAAAAACGTCTTACGTCAAGAATAATTGGTTTCCAAGAATCCTTTTACCGTGAACAATACGTGTATGATACTTCCGTAGCATAGTGGTCAGAATTTCGCAAGTCTGCCAGATCTATTCTTCACATTTTTCTGGGACTATCTTGACAAAAACAAAGAATATCAGGGGGTCAAAAACCGTGTGATATATTCATTCCGGGGGAATTTTGTAGCCTTGGGAAAAGTGCCGAATTTCACGGCTCTGTGAAGCTTTAATATTTCCTGAAAACACAAAAAATCAGGATCATCGAAAAATGGTAATAAGCCTTACGTCAGTCAAACGGGCGTAGCGGCTTTGAAGCCATCCTAGGAATTTCTTCGACCACAATATATGGGGGTCAGTCAATTTGCCACCTTTCCGCTTCCAGAAAAGGAGTACGTGCATTAAATTAGCATCGCAAACGCTTAGAAAATAGTCAACAATTGATTTTGTAGCCATCTGTTTGTTGATCCTTTGAAATTCCATGAGCGTATAGGCACTATTGCATGAGCCAGATTTGTTATCCAACAAACATGTGGCCAGCTTGAGAGGCAAACAGGGGCATTCCGATGATCCCACGGCAACTCAAAACCCTGTGATATCATTGATTCGGGTTGATCGAGTGAACCTGTGTTATCTGATTCCATATGAACCAATGGCGAATTACAGAGATCGTTTTAGAGTTTTATCCATAGTCCCGCAGCAAATATAGGCAAAAGTCTTAGATGCTCTGTGTTGGATTACTTCTCAGTTTTGGTTTGGAATTGCATATTGCGGGATTATTGATAAAACTGTGAT
>Ga0222657_1000832_pt1 | contig 12935 bp, 11 predicted proteins | sample AntAcemetagen474_FD_179858 | JGI IMG/M metagenome (GOLD analysis project Ga0222657, IMG submission 179858) | Saline water microbial communities from Ace Lake, Antarctica - #474 | ecosystem: Environmental > Aquatic > Non-marine Saline and Alkaline > Saline | place: Antarctica: Ace Lake... | reverse complement strand
ACTTTAGAAGCAAAAGTTTCTCAATCAATTGATTTTTCATATATTTGTAGGCGTTTAAAAATGATAATGTGAATATGTAAACTTAAGCCAATGAAATATTTATTCTTAATAATTTTAGTATTTTTCTCGTTAATTGTGAATTCTCAAGAGTATAAATTCAATGCGAAAATTAAATCTTGCCCTGAAGAAAACATAATCTTGACAAGATTTTTTGGTGATCAAATATTAATAGTCGATTCAATTACTCCCGAAAGATCGGGCGAAATTGAATTTAAATTTCCGGCTAATAGTGCTCCCGGAATGTATCGTTTGGTTTTCCCTGATGAAAAAGTCCTTGATTTCATTTTTAATAAAGAAAATATTGAATTATCATCAAACTACAATTTCTTAATGGATAGTGTAGAGGTAAAAAATTCAAATGAAAACATTCTATTATATAAATATTTGAACCGAAAAAGAGATTTCGAGATTAAGATGGAGTTGATAAGCCCCCTTATTGATTATTATCCGAGAACAGATATGTTTTACTGGAATATTGTTTATAAATTCGATGAATTGCAATTCGAATGGCGAGAATATTTAGATAGTTTATCAAAAAATTGTGAGCAGACATATGTAGCCCGAATTTCAAGAATGCAAAAAACACCTTCGGTTTCATCAGATTTGTCAGGGCAGGAAAGATCGGCATTTTTTAAACAGCATTTTTTCGATGACATTAGTTTTGGCGATACAAGCCTTTTCAGAAGCAACGTTTTTTCAGGGAAAATTATCGAATACCTTTCACTTTACAGCAACCCTCGTCTTTCGCAAAGCGAATTGGAAGAGCAATTTATCGACGCTACAAATGTTATTTTGGCCAAAGTATCCGATGACCCGAAAAGCTATGAATTTGTTTTGAATTACCTCGTTAACGGTTTTGAAAAATTTCATTTCGATAAAGTGTTAGAATACATAAGCGAAAACTTTGTGCTTGATGGAAAATGTGAAGATGAAAAACGAAAAAGTATGCTTGAAAAAAGATTGGCAAAATATAAAGAATTAGCCAATGGAAAAGCAGCACCCGAAATAATTATGAATGATATCGATGGAAAAGATTTTGTTTTATCACAGCTTGATTCAAAATATACTTTGCTGGTTTTTTGGGCAAGTTGGTGCCCTCATTGCTTGACGGTACTTCCTGAAATTAAAAAATTATACGAAAATGATAATGTAGCTGATTTTGAAGTCGTAGCAATATCTGTTGACACAAGTGCCAATGATTGGAAAGCGGAAATTAATAAAGGCGGTTTTAATTGGATAAATTGCTCTGATTTGAATGGTTGGAATAGTAAAGCTGCCGATGACTATAATATTTATGCAACCCCTTCGATGGTATTGCTTGATAAAGAAAAAAATATTATTGAAAAACCAATAACTAAAAACGAATTGAAAAAAGCTATTAAGGCTTTGACGAAATAAGGTGTATTCGGAAAATGAATGGTTTTTATGGAAAAAGAATAAAAACAATATGAATCGCATTTTAAATATTCTTATCAACCCATTTTTCCTTTCTCTTGTTTTCACTACCGTGATTATTTTACTTCTGCCTCCGGTTTTTGATAAATACAATCTTGAACTTATTTTAAAAACAAACCATGAACAGGAATATGACTGCTTTTATGATGATCTGGATGGGGATGGTTTTAGCGAGCAGATACTAATTTATGCTAATATAAAAGGTTATGCTATGTTATACATTCGTAACCACAAAGGTATTACCATTAATCAATGGAATTTCGACCACTTTCCTATTCCAATGCCAAGTAGATATTATATTTCCGATGTAAACAATGACGGTAAAAAAGAAGTATTTGTTTTTACTTTTCATAATGATTCAATTTTTTTAAATGCCGTTGACCCACTTGGAACAGGTACTTACCTGTTCCAAAATCGTTTCATCACTGAAGTAAACCATTACAAAGGAAAGCCTGACTTTAGCATAAAAAGGAGTGATTTTGCCGACTTAAACAGCGACTCTTATAAAGAAATAATTTTTGCAATTAATGCCGGTTTTGCCTTGTTTCCACGAAAACTATTTGCTTACGATTATAAAAATGATTCACTACTAATTTCCGTTGAATGTGGAAACATTTTATCGGAAATAAACGCAATTGATATTAATGATGACGGTTATCCAGAAATAATAACTAATACATGGTCATCTCGCAATTATACCGATCCAAGCTTAAGCGTGCAATTTCATGATACATTCATGTATTTAATGGTTTTTGATAATACACTTGACTTTTTCTTCCCACCGGTTCAGTACAAATATTCAATAGGGGATATGATAAACCAAATAATAAAAATTCAAGATGAAAACTACATTCTATCATTACATAACATATCAGGGCAATCGAAATTTAATACCTCTTTGCAACTAAATGACAATAAAGGGAAGCTAATAAAAAAAGTATCTCTACACGAAGTCAATAGTCCCATTTCAGTAAGGTATGGCATCCCTCATATAGTTAATAACCTGATTATTGTAACGGCCGAAACCGGCGAAGTATTTTACTACAATTATGATTTGGAATTAATTACAAAAAAGCGATTGCCAATAAAGGACCTTGTGTATCCAAATTATAAATTCATGGATTTGAATGCCGATGGACAAGATGAAGTTATCACCTTTGATTCGGAGAAACGTATGATTATTGCAGATAAAAACCTCAAACACCTTGTAAATTATAAATTTGGATCAGAACAGTACCCACTCCTTTCATTAAAATATAATGGTGAAGCATCACCCGAACTCGTTGCCATTGCAGGAAAAAAAATATGGTTCTTCAATTACAAGTTCAATCCATTGTATTATTGGCATTACCCTATCTATGCTGCCATATTTTTGTTTATTCTAATCATAAATTTAATGATACAAAAAATCCAAAAGGCACAAATAAAAACAAAATTTCAAACCCGTCAGGAAATCACAGAGTTACAATTAAAAACCATTCGCAACCAAATGGAGCCTCATTTTACTTTCAATGCAATAAACTCCATAGCTTCTGTATTATATGACGGAGATAAAGAGCTTGCCTATCAATATTTTACAAAGATTTCTAAACTAATCAGGGCTACACTTGAGGATGCAGACAAGATAAGCAGGACTTTGAGTGCAGAAATTGAGTTTATTACCAATTATCTTGAAATCCAAAAATTCAGGTTTACCAACAAGTTTGACTATGAAGTAATAGTTGGAGAATTAGTAAACCCCGACTGGAAAATACCTAAAATGCTTATTCAAATCTATGCCGAAAACGCAGTTAAGCATGGCTTGGTCCATAAAATGAAAAAAGGGATATTAACAATTGAATTAAGAAAAGAAGATGATTATTTAATTGTTGAAGTTGAAGATGATGGCATTGGACGTGAAAAAGCCAAAGAAATAGGCAGCAGGTCATCTGGCAAGGGCCAGCAAATCATGCAACAGTATTATTCGCTCTTTAACAAAACATCCAAAGATAAAATTGAGAACGAAATTATTGATTTGAAAGATAAGGATGGAAATGCAAGCGGTACAAAAATTATCATTAAAATACCAATAAGCTGATTCTTATGATACAAAAACTTAAAACAATCATTGTTGATGATGAAGAAAAAGCACAAAGACTAACGGAAAACTTGTTGAAACAATACAATAATGTTGAGGTGCTTGGTGTAGCAGATGGAGTTGATTCTGCATATAAATTGGTAATTAAACACAATCCGGACGTAGTTTTCCTTGATGTGGAAATGCCCGGAAAAAATGGTTTTGAATTAGTAAAGATGTTGCAGAAAACCATTTATAAACCCGAAATAGTTTTTGTAACAGCCTTCGATAAATATGCCATTGAAGCATTCAAACATGCTGCTTTCAACTATTTGTTAAAACCCATTGACAAGGATGAACTAAGCCAAACCATTCTGCGTCTGACAGAAAAAAAAGGAGCAGAAAATTTGAATGAAAAATTCCATAGCCTTATCAATTATCTCGAACCAAAAAACCGGATAAAACTAAATACCAGGGTAGGTTACATATTAATTGAACCGCAAGACATTATTTATTGTGAGTCTGACGGTTCTTATACCGATATCTATTTAAAAAACAAAACCAAACAAACAAGCACTTTTAATCTTGGTAAAATAGAACATCTTCTTCCTAAAAATCATTTTTTTCGTATTAACCGATCTGTAATTATTAAGTTATCGTATTTAAAGGAAGTAAACCGGATAAAGAAAACCTGCTCAATACAATTTGAGAGTAAAGAAAAAGTGTTTGAAATTCCCAGGAAACAGTTAAAAGAGTTGGAGAATTACGTTTAAACACTACAACTATTCCTATCGCTTTATTGCCCAAACCTATATCTTCGTTGCTCAAACAATTGCCCTTACAAAACAAGTAAGTAAATGCTTTTTTTAGAGGGGATATTGTTATATTTTTGAGTATAAATCTAAAATTATTCTGTTATGAAAAAAATTTGCAAATTAGGGTTAGTAATTTTGGTACTGATTATTAATCAACAGGCTTTTTCACAAAAGGAAATTGAAAAAAGCCCTGTAAGAGGCGAGCAACAAATCGAAGTTTCGGAAGGTTTCAGTTTTGTTTCTTCAAGATTTATTCCCGGCAATCCTGATATGGAAGAAGTGGTACAGGAAATCCTTAACGATGATCTTCAATATATAAGAAATTCCTCTGGAGCGATGTTAAGAAAAATAGGCCCAAACTGGGTTAATGGAATAGGTGACTGGATTGGAATTGAAGGTTATCTGATCAAAAACAACGTTGCCGGACAATTCACAATTGAAGGTACACTCATTCCTCAGGATACTCCTATTGAACTTTCTACAGGATTTCAATTTGTCAGTTATTTGCCTACTAACGAAAAGGATGCATTAGAAGCATTTAGTTCAATTATTGGTGATAATTTATTGTATGTGAGAAATTCTGAAGGAAATATGCTAAGAAAGATCGGCCCTAACTGGATTAATGGAATTGGCGATTGTAATCCCGGCGAAGGCTATTTAGTCAAAATGAATAATGATGATGTTTTAATTTATCCTAGTACTTTGGGGGTGCCTTGCCCCGGAATTCCAACAGTAACTTATGAAGGACAAGTTTATAATACGGTTTTAATTGGCAACCAATGTTGGTTTAAAGAAAACCTAAATATAGGTGAAATGATAAACGGCTCTGAAGGTATGACAAACAATGGAGTAATTGAAAAATACTGCTATGATAATGACTCTACAAATTGTGAGACTTACGGCGGATTATATCAATGGAACGAAATGATGGAATATACCACATTCCAAGTTACACAAGGTATTTGTCCCGCCGGCTGGCATTTACCAACCGATGACGAATGGAAAATACTTGAAGGAACAGTTGACAGCCAATATCCGGTTGGAGATCCTGAATGGGATGAAATGGGATACCGAGGTTATGATGTTGGAATAAATTTAAAATCTACAAGTGGTTGGGATTCTGGTGGTAATGGCTCTGGGCTTTATGGCTTTTCCGCGTTGCCCGGTGGCAACCGAATTACTAATGGTAATTTCATCAGTCTTGGCTACAACGGCAACTGGTGGTCTTCTACCGAAACCAACTCATATGCCTTTACACGGAGCTTGGTCTGTAACGCCGACAAATCTTTCCGTACCATCAGTATTATGGGGTATGGGATTAGTGTTCGTTGCTTAAGGTATTCAGGCGGGCAATTACCAACAGTTACAACGGCAACAATAACAAGCATAACCCAAACCACAGCAACAAGCGGAGGAAATGTAAGCGATAATGGAGGCTTTCCTGTTACAGCAAGAGGCGTTTGCTGGAGCACAAACGAAAATCCTACATTAAACGATGATTATACTACCGATGGCAGCGGAACAGGAATTTTTATAAGTGAAATTACAGGTTTAACTGCAAACACAAGCTATTGCGTACGAGCCTATGCAACAAACAGACAAGGTGTTGCTTATGGAAACCAGGAAACTTGTACAACCCAAAGCGGAGGAGGCGATTGCCCTGAAACATTTACATATCAAGGACAAGTATATGAAGCAGTATCAATTGGAGACCAATGCTGGATGGCAGAAAACCTAAATATAGGTACAATGATAAATGGTAACGAGAATATGAGTGATGATGGGGTTATGGAAAAATACTGCTACGATAACGATCCAGCAAATTGTGAATTTTATGGCGGTTTGTACCAGTGGAACGAAATGATGCAATACACTACTACGCAAGGAGTGCAAGGTATTTGTCCTATCGGTTGGCATTTACCAACCGATGATGAATGGAAAATGCTGGAAGGAACAGTTGACAGCCAATATCCGGTTGGCGATCCAATTTGGAATCTTGAAGGATGGAGAGGTTATGATGTAGGAGAAAAACTCAAATCCTCAATAGGCTGGAATTCCGGCGGAAATGGAATAAATGATTTTGAATTTACGGCGCTTCCCGGCGGTTACCGTAACAGCGATGGTGGTTTCGGCAATCTCACTATCCGCGCCTGCTTTTGGCCTTCAAGTGAGTATAGCAGTTACGAAGTCTGGGGCCGGACCCTCCAATATGACCAAGATGAAGTCTTCCGTTATCACACTGGCAATGAGCTTAACGGTCTTTCTGCTCGATGTTTGCAGGATTAAAATTCGATATTTGATATTTAACGCTTAGTCTCGCCGTTGGCAAGACAGAATTTTTTTTTGAAAAATGTCAATATACGAGATAATTAAAGATAAAATAAATAACAATACAATAATGAAAACTAAAACTAATTTAATTTTAAAAGCAAGTAGCTTATTAAGTATAATTTTAAGTATCCTGTTCAGTTGGGTTTATATTTGTATGAGTAATATTGGTTCATTCTCGTTTTTTCAGGATATATTTTCAATTCCATTCATTAAGGAAAACTATGGTTTACTTATTATTCTATCAATAGGTTTTCTGGTTTTGGGAGTTTCGTTGCTTAATAAACAGTTTATACAAACTTCAAAAGAATGGTTAGATGACATGAATTCGAATGGAAAGGATACATGCGATAAAAGCAAGAGGAATTTTAATTTAATACCTTTTTCTCTTTTTAGTAGGTATTATTTAGAAGTTGGACTTTTACTTTTTGCAGGATTTTTGTTTTTGGTTGCGGTTTTTGCACCAATGGATGGTCAGATGAGTGATGATAAGTATAATTATCATAATAATTTAACTGAAATCCAAGATACTTTAAGTCTGCAAAATAAGAGATTATTCATACTTGAAAAGCATGTAGATGAGTTGATCACTGCTAATAATGGAAATAGTAAGCAAGTGATAATTAAAGAGGTAAAAATTGAAAATAGCAATACAAGTTTAAGAATTTTCATAGTTGTTTTAGCAATGAGTTCTATTATGACTGCTTTAGTTCTAAGAAAGAAACACCTTAAAGCTAAGATTGCTGCAACAATTATAGCTACAATAACCAGTTCTCTTGCATTAACCATTAATATTGACAAGCTAGGTTTTGATTTTTCATTTCCTATAGAAATTAATTTGGATTTAATTACTGATTCAATCAGTCATGATTTGCATCCGGTAAGTTTGGATACACTGTGTATTTATCCATTTAAGGTAGGCACAACAGAAATGCAGGATAGATCAAAAAAACACTTTTTAGGTTTTATTAAGAAGTTTGCATCAGACAACATAGATATTGCAAAAATTTATATCTCAGGAAGTTTCGACAAAAGAGAACTAAATGACAACCTTACAAAAAAATATGGTTCAAATGTGGGTTTAGCACAAGCGAGGGTTAATGCTGTTAGAAAAATAATAAGAGAACACCATTTTTTAGATTCTGTTTTAATCGTACCATTTGTAAAAGGGCCAGAAATATATGATACTATTATGACTGAGAAAAGACTGGAGAAAGACAGGTCGGTTTTTATTGTTGTGGAGTATTTGGAAAAAGTAAGGAATATTAAATAATCACTCTTACTGTTACTCGTTTTTGGTGCTTTGGTTCAAATTGAAATTTAACTTTTGGCTTAAATTTGGGCACTATCATTTTTCTTGAACCATATAAGGCATTTAAGAATATAATAAGAGAATATCTTATATGGCCTTATATGGTTTAAATTTGGCCAAATTAAACGGGTAGCCGGAAATTTTTTAACTTTGTCAAAAAAAATTATGTTAACTACAGTAAAAATTGATGATGCATTGATAATCGAAGCGCTTAAGATAATCAATGCTAAAAGCAATGATGAATTAATAAACATTGCATTGCAGGAATTGATTGTAAAATATCGGAGAAAAGACATTAAAGATATCAAAGGTAATATCCGTTTTGCAGATGGATATGATTATAAAAGTTTAAGAAAAGGAGAGAAATAATGGTACTTGTTGATACTTCTGTACTCATTGATTATCTGCGTGGTGCAGAAAATGAACCTGTTAAAAAGTTTGAATCAATAATTTCCGATAAAATTGTTTTTGGAATAAATCATTTTATTTATCAAGAAATTTTACAAGGAGCTAATAATGAAAAAGAATTTGGTGTTTTAAAATCTTATCTTGAGGAACTTAATTTTTACAATCTTAAAAACAAAACTCAATCTTTTACAGATGCTGCAAAAATTTATTTCAATTGTCGGAGAAAAGGAATAACTATTAGAAGTACAATTGATCTGATTATTGTTCAGACAGCTATTGAGAATGATTTGTATTTGTTACATAATGACAATGACTTTGATAATATTGCGAAGGTAATTTCAAATTTAAGAATCTTTTAATGTAAAAAATCAATGCTATTATAATAGACGATGAATTCGGAGCCCGGGATATTCTGAAAGCTATTATTTATGACAAATTCCATAAAATTAAATAATGCTATTCGTGTTTTGAAGAAATAAAAATCCTTTGAGATAATGAAAATATATTTTACATTTAGACGTCTAAATGTAAAATAAACTTTACATCTGGTCGATATTTTGAAATATGATTAATTGGCCTTTTTTATCCCAAATTGTTTTACGAAAATTTCCCGAGCGATAGAATCATCCGATGGTTTGCGCAAAAACAAACTTCAAACCTAAGTCCTGCAAAGGCAAAAAATCCTTATCGTTGTGTAATAATACAATTTGGTTTTCAATACAGTAAGTACCAATTAACATATCTGTAGTTTTTCTTATTGTAATGTCTTTTTTTCTCAAATGACGAAAATTTTCCGCACTTTTAATGGTAATCATTTTGTTGGAAATGGAATAACAGTTTAAATAACCAAGTGCTTTTTTTGCTTTGTTGAAATCTGAGTTTTTCCGAAAACCTTGTAGTATTTCTGCCAAAATAATATCGCCCATTATTACTTGTTCAGTAGAAAGAATTTCCTCCAGTTTATTAGTGTATTTGTTTATTTTACCATTGAAATAATCAATCCACACCGAAGTATCAACAAGTATCATAAGTCTGAACGCATTTCATCAAGGTTGCCCTTCCAGTTTAACTTTCCTCTAAGTTCAATAATTTTGAGTTGTTGTTTAAATTTCACCAATAACCTTAATGCCTCTTCTACTACGGCTTTCTTAGTTTTATTATGGCTCAATGAAATTGCCTTGCTAATTAATTCGTTATCTATTACGATGTTTGTACGCATTTCTATTCATTATTTTATACACATAATTTGAAGTAAATATACACATAGATTCTGGAATGAACAAATTTTATTTTAAATTTTTTTACTTTTTCATTGATTATTGCATGTTGCTTATCCATACGGACTCCCTTTGGTCGTTGAGTGTTTTTATTATCATCAACCTCGAAGTCTCGGGATCAATAAGTTTTTTACCCAGCTAAATCAACATCAACTACTAAAGTGATTTGCATTTACGATTTTCCCAATCCAAGCAACTCCTCAACCAATTCAGGTACTCCTTCACCTGCTTTTTTTCGGATTATTGTAAGATTTTTTATACCACTTACTTCTTTGGCATTTGGATCGATAAGATATTTTGGAGTTTCATCAGAAACATAATTTATTAATCCTGCTGCAGGATAAACAAGCATTGATGTACCGATAACTATAAAAATATCAGCATTTTTTGCAATTTGTATTGCATCCATAATTGCCGGAACGGCCTCACCGAACCAGACAATATGAGGCCTGAGTTGTGATCCTTGTTCACATTTATCACCAATGTTTAATGGCCAGTCTTTTAATTCGTAAACAAGTTCTGAGTCAACAGTGCTTCTTGCTTTTTTTAATTCACCGTGAAGGTGAAGAATATTTTCAGAACCGGCTCTTTCGTGCAGGTCATCAACATTTTGAGTTATTATTTTGACATTAAATTTCTTTTCAAGTTTTACGAGAGCTTTGTGCCCGGCATTCGGATTAACTTCAAAAAGTTGTTTCCGGCGCTGGTTATAAAATTCAAGTACAAGTTTCGGGTCTCTTTCCCATGCAATCGGGCTCGCAACTTCTTCTATCCTATAATTATTCCAAAGCCCATTGCTTCCCCTAAAAGTTTTAACGCCGCTTTCAGCACTTATTCCGGCACCGGTTAAAATTACAATTCTTTTCATGTGTTTTTATTTTGGAAATTAGAAATTGGGGATTCTTTCTAATTTCCAATTTCATTCACTTATTAATCAATATTTAATGAGTAATTTTTATAAATCCATCAAAATTACATTATTTTTGATTAAAAATTTGTATTTTTATGGGCTAAAAAAAATTATTATAATTAAATAAAAAATATACTTATAAAACGTTTTAAATTAATAATATACAATGGAAAAAATACAATTAACACTTGACAACTTGAATGAAGTTTTTCCTGACGACTTCACACAAGAACAAATTGCAAAAGCAAAAACCCTGTTTCTAAAAAGATTAGCCGAGAAAGCGCATAAATTATATGGTGGAAAAATTCAAACCGTTCCAAAAGCACCGGTTCCGGGTTTCAATTGGTTTAATGTTTGGTACACACCGGGTGTTTCAAAAATTTCCACAACAATAAGAGATGATAATGATGCCTCTTTTCAATTATCAAACAGAGGGAATTTTGTAGCGGTAGTAAGTGATTCAACTCGTGTTCTCGGTGATGGCGATTGTACTCCTCCCGGCGGGCTTGGTGTGATGGAAGGAAAAGCCTTTTTGATGAAATATCTCGGCGGTGTTGATGGTGTAGCTCTTTGTGTTGACAGCACAAATGAAAAAGGTGAGAAAGACCCTGATAAAATTATTGAATTCGTTAAGATGGTTCAACCGAGTTTTGGTGCAATAAATCTTGAAGATATTTCTCAACCAAATTGTTATAAAGTTTTGGATACTTTACGTGAGGAATGTGATATACCTGTTTGGCACGATGATGCTCAAGGAACAGCTTGTGTAACTCTTGCCGGATTATTGAACGCCTTGAAACTTGTAAATAAAAAAATCTCAGAGGTTAAAATTGTAATGCTTGGAGCCGGGGCTTCAAATGCTACAATTGCAAGGTTGATTATTGCCGATGGTGCCGATCCTAAAAATATGACGATTTTTGACTCAAAAGGTTCACTCAATTCAGACAGAGAAGATATCAAAGCCGATAAACGTTTTTACCGTAAATGGGAACTTTGTGAAGCAACTAACCCTGACAAAATTGATGATTTTGCGGAAGCAATGAAAGGTGCAGATGTTTTGATAGCTCTATCAAAACCGGGGCCTGACACCGTAAAACCTGAGTGGATAAAAGCTATGGGCGAAAAGTCGATTGTTTTTACTTGTGCAAACCCTGTTCCTGAAATTTATCCTTATGCCGCCAAAGAAGCTGGTGCATATATCGTTGCAACAGGAAGAGGTGATTTCCCTAATCAGGTTAATAACTCACTTGGATTTCCAGGGATTTTAAAAGGTGCTTTAATGGTTAGAGCAAGAAAAATTACTGATAATATGGCAATTGCAGCTGCACATTCATTGGCCGATTATGCAGAGAAAAAAGGAATTAGCCCTGAAAATATCGTCCCGACTATGGATGATGCTGATGTATTCCCCGTTGAATCTGCTGATGTTGCAATGCAGGCAATTAAGGATGGCGTGGCCCGAATTGAAATGACTTGGGAAGAGGCCTACGAAATTGCCAGAAATGATATTAAATATTCAAGAGATATGACCAAGAAATTAACAGATGAAGGTTATATTAAAGCACCACCACAGGAGATGCTTCAAGAATCTCTTGACTGGGCTATAAATGAAGTTTCTTGATAAAGCTGAGATGGAATAATGGAGTGATGGAGTATTGGAATAGAAGCTCAAAAGGTTCTCAGAAATTTCCAACACTCCAATACTCCGGTACTCCGAAATTCCAGAATTTGCTTTGTAATTTATTTTACTAAAATTATACTAAATATTGTAATCAGAAATAAACTTTATGTACTCTTATATTAAAGGAAATATAGCAGAAAAAAACCCTACTTATATTGTTATTGATGTCAACGGAGTTGGTTATTTTATAAACATCTCTGTAAACACTTTTTCATTAATTAAAGATAAAGACAATTGTAAATTATTTATTCATTTTGTTGTGCGTGAGGATGCACAATTGTTATTCGGTTTTGCGAATCAGGAAGAACGCAAGTTATTTCGTCATTTATTATCTGTTTCCGGAATCGGTGCAACTACGGCTATACTTATTCTTTCTTCAATAGCAATAAATGAAATTATCGAAGCAATAATTTCTAAGAATGTTTCTGTTTTGCAATCGGTTAAGGGTATTGGTGCAAAATCAGCCCAAAGGATAATTATCGACCTGAAAGATAAGTTGGAAAAAGAAGGTGCTTTCACCGAAAATTTGGGAATAATACACAATACTAAAAAAGAAGAAGCGTTATCAGCATTAACAATGCTTGGTTTTAAGAAAAGTATTGCAGAAAGTACGATAAATAAAATATTAAAATT
>Ga0222657_1000818_pt1 | contig 13098 bp, 10 predicted proteins | sample AntAcemetagen474_FD_179858 | JGI IMG/M metagenome (GOLD analysis project Ga0222657, IMG submission 179858) | Saline water microbial communities from Ace Lake, Antarctica - #474 | ecosystem: Environmental > Aquatic > Non-marine Saline and Alkaline > Saline | place: Antarctica: Ace Lake... | reverse complement strand
CCCGCATTCAACCTTGGCGTCATGGCAGTGGTCACCTTGACGGGGTTTTGGGGGCTCACGCTGTTTCTGCCGGTCCTGGGGCTTATTCCCATGGCCCTTCTTTCCAGCGTCATGTATTTCACCGGTTTTTTTGTGAGCCACTATCTCAACCGGATTACGGATTCCTCCCGGCGGGCCACCGTATTGAGCTTCAAGGGGTTGTCCTTTAACCTGGCTTATGGGTTCATTTGTCTGTTCTACGCCATCCTTTTGAGTACACTTCGAACGCGCGTTTCGGAAACAGCCCCCACAATCACAGGGCAGTCGATTGAAAATATCGTATTTATTCAATCTGTTAAATGGTTTCCATGGTATTTTACATTAACTCTGTTTATCCTTCTGGTTTTTGCGGCATGGCAATTGAAACATTCGAAGGAATATCGAAAGCGCGGATAACGGGATATTTTCCCTCCATATGGGTATAAAAATCTGCAATGGTTTCCATATCCGATTCCATATTGCCCGTGATATGAACTGTCGGTCCAACACCCCCGATCTTTTCCCTGTAATCCAGATACCCCAGCACCACCGGGACGCCCGCACCCCTGGCAATATGGTAAAATCCACTCTTCCAGTACATGACCTTATTGCGGGTGCCGGAAGGAGGAACCACCAAAACCATTCGGTGATGTTGGTTAAAGGCCCGGATCGATTGCGCCACAACATTGTGTGATCCTGAGCGGTCAATGGGAAAGGCCCCCAACCACCTCATGAAGGATCCCATGGGCCAGCGGAACCAGGTACTTTTCATCATGATCCGTGGTTTTATACCCAGAATGAATGCCAGACAGACGGTGTAAACAAAATCCCAGTTGGACGTATGGGGCGCTGCGATGATGACGTATTTCGGATCGGAGGGCCTTTCTCCCGCGGCCTTCCATCCTAATATTTTAAAGATGATCAGCGCCAGCCAGCGCATCAAAGTTTTACCGAAGAAGGTTTCATGGACGGTACTTTGCATTTTCAGATCCTTATTTAGTGCCCGAACGAAAACTGTCTTTTTCGCCAATCTCTGCGTCAGATAAAAATTTCAATCCTCGAAATACTTAATGTATTCCTGCGGTTAAAATTTTGATCTTCCTTGATCTTGACAAAAAATCCTAGTTTTCGTTCAGACACTATTTAGGTCTATGGGCAGGCACGAGGCCTGCCCCTACTTGTTGCGTATAAAATTTTGAATGACGCTCCAGATAATCAAAAGAATCCCCAGCACCAGGGATATCCGTCCCAGATAATCGCCATGCCGGGCAAAAAAAGTACGCCCCTGGCGGAGATGCACCTCTCCTTTGAGTGTTGCTTTTTTCCACCAGGGGGTTTGTGCCATCACCGTTCCGTTTGCATCAATAAGGGCTGAAATACCATTGTTGGCCACACGGACCAGATCCCGACGGCATTCAATGGCACGAATGGGGCTGAAATTGAAGTGATGACGGTAACCCGGCGTGTTTTTCCACCATCCGTCGTTGGTGATCATGCAGATAAAACCCAATTTTTCTGTCAGATTTTGAGCGCAGTAGGGGCCGAATACCGATTCAAAACAAAGGATTGGCAGGATACTGATGGAACCGTTCGAAGATTCGAAGCTTGTGCTCTCCTGGCGGTAGCTGTAGGTGCCGTTGTATCCCCCAAGCTCAAGGGAAAATTTCCCCAGAAAGCCCAGATATTGCACAAAAGGCATCCGCTCGAATATGGGAACCAGTTTGGTCTTGTGATAGAATTGGGGGCCACCACCAGGCGCCAGAAAAAGCGCGGTATTGAAGGCCTCGTAGTAAAAACCTTTTTCCCGGTCAAAACGACTCCCCGGAGGGATATCACTGCCCAGTTTCCGGTAGCTGTGCACGCCCAGAAGACAATTGAGCCCCGGGTGTTTTTGCCGGAAATCCATTAATTGGCGGTAATATGGCGACGTGATTGGATTTTCCTCGTCAATCTGTTGCACAATAAGGGTTTCAGGGCCGAACAGGTATTGGGTTTCATCATCGCAAAGGGTCTCGGCCGTTTTGAAAAATTCCGCCGCGTGCCGCGCCTGGTTTTCCGGTATAAATTTTTCCGTGTATGGATCCAGATTGGGCTGAATCAGGGCTATTTTGACGGTTTCCGCTCCCGGTTGAATATTATGGAAGATTTGATACGACAAAAAGGCGGGGACCAGCAGTAAAAGAAGGGTTACTGCCCCGATAGGGACCGTTGCACCCACGCCCCTTTTCCGGTAGACCTCATAGGCTTTGAAGATGGCAAAGTTGGTCAGAATAATCCAGAGGCTCCCCCCCCGAACACCGGTAAACTCAACCCATTGGATGAGCTCCGGCGCCGTAACCAGGGCATTTCCCAGGTTAAACCATGGCCAGGCCAGATCCCAGATGTTATGAACATATTCGTACCCCAGCCAGATGAACAGAAAAGGGAAAAACAATGGAATTTTGAGAATGGTTCGAACCCGGCTTGCCAACCAGAAGATAAGGGCCTGCACGAGGGCGTTGGCCAAGAATATAAGTGTAGCCCCCAACCATTGCGCCTGTGTTACCCACCAGGCACCCAGAACATTCATCAGGAAGAAACCGGCAAAGGCGTAGTTCAGCAGGGCATAACGGTTCCGGTTGTTGTGAATCTCCTTTTCCAGTTGTAAAAAGGGCACCCAGGCAATAAAGATCAGGAAGAAAAAGGAGGGAATCATCCAGGGGATGCTCAGCAGCAGGCCGCTGGTCAGGGCTAAGGTGAGGTTTTTTCTGGTGTCCGTATTCATTGGGTCCCGGTGATCGAGATCGGCCTAATAGCCGAGGCGTAAGAGCGCCAGGGGCAAAGGGATTGTCGGGACGTCCTGAATAACACCTGGATGCCTTGATTTTGTAAAGATGATACCGTTTTTGTATTTGACAATCTGTTTGAGCTGTTTTGGACGGAGCTGCCCTGTCCATTTCACCTCAATTGGCCAGAAAGTTTCTTTGGAAACATAGGCGATATCCACTTCACCTTTTGCCTTTATGTAGTAGGTGGGAAAACGCCTGCTGTAATGCGTAGTGACGCAGGCTTCGACCAATTTTGCCGATTCTTCCGCATCGAGAAGCAAGGGTTTGACCTGTTCATTAAACGGATCTTCACATGGTTTTATCCATGCACGAACCGCGTGAAAAATGAAGGGATCCACAAACATCACCTTTCTTGCCTTTTTGGGAGAAGCAGACAGTTTATGTTCCAAAAGCGCCGCCTGAACAAATGCCGCATCCATCGAAACAAGGAGGGATACATAATCCGAAACTGTCTTGGGATGATCAATGGAAAGATCATCCGAAAGGGCATTCCATGTAATCTGGGTCCCGTATCTTTTGACAATTGCTTCCAACACTTCAAACAGATAGTGCTCCTGTTTTTTCCGTTTTAAGACATCTCCACGGATCCAGTCGCTGTATGTTGAAAACGTGGCCGGCAATATACGGCCGTGTGTCGCCATATCGTTAATTGCCGTCAGGAATCCGCCATGGATAAGATAGCTTTCGAAAGCTTCAAAAAGAGGGTCAAGCAATTCAGGAGAAGGAACATCGTTGGCGCTTGAAAGTAGCTTCATGTCGGCCTGGGCTATTTTTCCCGTTAAACCCACAAATTCAAGGAAACTAAGGGGCCGGAGATGAAAATCCATCTTGTCGGATAAGCCCCTTCTACCTGGAAAACGCATTCGGGCTTCTTTAATGATGGCAAGGTCAGAGCCCGTAATCACCAGTATCCCATTTTCCAGTATCCCGGCATCGGCAAGATATTTAATGCCCTGGTCCCAATTCCGGATATAGGTCACTTCATCAAGAAGTATAACGTTAAAATGAGTATCCGGCATATCTCTTGCCAATTCGGAGATTATTCTTACCAGAGAATGATGGTCATCAATCAGTTCACCTGTAATATAAACAATGTTTTCCGGCTGGACATGGCCCTCAAGCAACTTGACCATCCATTGCTTCAAAAGGGTCGTTTTTCCCGTCTGCCGGCTGCCAATCAAGGTATATATCCCAGGTTCATTCCTTGGCAGCTGCTCAATCAGGGGTGAATGAAAGACAAACGGCTGTTTGCTCAGCAACCTTAGTTGAGGATCCAGATCGGAAAAGGCATCCGGGTTTTCAATATGCGTATTGTGTGGTAAGAATCTGGAATCCATGAAGAATCCTTAGATCAAAAATCTGTTCATTGCAGATTGAATAAATTTATTCAATGCTTATTATCCAAAATTTCATAGAATGTCAACCTTAAATCGGGAGGAGGCAAGTGGCAATCACGCTCTTTACACGGTATCCGACGGAAATGATCATATCCGGATTATGATAATCCAGGAGGCGCTTAACCTCAAGATTTCCCTCTTTTCGAACCGTCAAATATTTTTTGACAGTTGCCTCCGGAAACAATTCACCTTCTTCATATATACTGTTGATATGATGGCTTATATTTTGTTTTGAACTTTGAAAAAGGTCGGCCATGAGTTGTTGCGTCAACCATACCGACTCATTTTCAACGCGTACATCCAGTTTTATCTGTCCCTCTTCGGACTCATAAACCAACAGCTCACCTTTGGAAGGTTCCAGCGGATGTTCATTTTTACTATTCGGCATTCTTATCATCCTACAGTAGATTCTGAACTGAAAAAAACTGAATTTATGATCATTGTGCTTTCCCCTTGGGTCGATTATTTTTGCCATTTGGTTAGCGACTCATCGGAGGTTATCCGTGATCGAAACCAGAGGTTACCCTAAATAGTGTCTGAACGAAAACTAGGATTTTTTGTCAAGATCAAGGAAGATCAAAATTTTAACCGCAGGAATACAGTTGGTATTTCGAGGATTAAAATTTTTATCTGACGCAGAGATTGGCGAAAAAGACAGTTTTCGTTCGGGCACTAAATAGTCATCGGATTTGGAACGTTCAATGTGATTAGCCGTATCCCGTAATGTCTCTATTGCACCTGGGCTAGTGTACGGCGCGTAAGATGCCATTTGTTTCCTAATTTGCTTGATAGGATCACCACTATTTGATTAAACAACAAAGCACTCTTTTTCAGGAGATGAAAAAGGGGACAGATTTATTTTTGCCATGTCCCCTTGTTTCAGTGACAAAGAAAAAACAAAAATAAATCTGTCCCCTTTTTCTGTCTTTCACAAAACGCTTATCCATACTTTTCAAAGGCTCTTCTAAAAGCAGCCGCTTTCCCCTCATCTCTCAACTGCTCAAAAACAAGTGACAAACGTTTCAGGATGGCCGGTCTGTTAGGATACTGTCGATTGAGTCCGAGAAGAATCTCAGAGGCTTCTTTGTACCTCGCTTGAAGCCCAAGAATGGATGCTTTTTTGAGCAGTAGATCCGGAGCATCCGGGTCTTCTTTCAGACAAATTTTCAATACCTGTGCCGCTTCTGAAATGTGTCTTGCTTTCAGGTAAACCGTCAATGACTGCCGGCGAAGTTCCCTGCCTAAGAAATCTGCCTGCTTCAAGATTTCGGGGTGACCCTTAAAAAAATCGATACAATCGAAGTAGCGACCTTCCTTGATTAAAGCTTTAACCATCATCAAAAATGCATGCTTGTCTTTGGACCGTTCGTATTCCTGTCTGGCAATTTGTCCCACACGTCTATAGTCTTCTGTTTCCAGGGACTTTATCGCATCTGCAGACCAGTCGATGTCTGCCTTTGCGTAGGGCGTCAACCGATGCAGCTCTCCGAACGCTTTTTGTGTTTGTCGCACCGTTCGAAAAGTCTGGGCAAGCTCTTCCACGCTATCCCAACGATTTTCTGGGGAAGCTGCAAGACACTTCATGATTAGGTTTTCCAACTGTGGAGATACTGTATTGTTCAGTTCCGAAGGCTTTGGGAATGGCTGATGGCGAGCCACCTGGCTCAGTGTATCGTGTGGAAGGCGTGAAGTAACAAGGTGGTATAAAAGCACTCCCAGGCTATAAATATCAGCCCGGAAATAAGCGCCCTCATCTTTGAGCTTCGTCGATACGCCGACAACTTCCGGTGCGGAATAAAGGACCGTCCCACCGTTTTCCCGGGTGCGGGTATACAGATCCTCCGGCATAAAGCTGCTTCCGAAATCGGTTAATTTTAACCGCTCGCCGGAAACGAGGATGTTCTGTGGTTTGATATCCCGATGGGCGATGCCGAATCGGTGAAGGTGTTTTACCCCCTCAAGGACTTGTGAAAAATAGTCCAGAACCTTGTCGTATCTCAGTACGAGGCCCTGTTCACCCACATCCAGCAAACGCGCTAAAGTGGAAGAGGCGAAATACTCCATTTCAAGGACATACCATTCTCGCTGTGGCGGAACACGGCCCATCCAGTAGATCTCTATTACGTTCGGATGACTCGGGCGCCCCACAAGTGCGCTCCCTTCCGCCAGTTCCGCGTCCGATCGTCCCATCTGCTTGGGGATCTTGACCGCGACCACTTTATCATCCTGCAAATTGGTTGCGCGCCAAACCCACCCATAAGAGCCGTCTCCAAGGCACTCCAACAGCTCGTATCGATTTCCAAGCGTCATATCGGCATTCGGCATAAAATATCGCGATTGAGATCCCATCATTCGCCTCTGGCTACGATTTTCGATAAACGGAGGAGATTGTCTTTTCCCCGTTGCACGATGAATTGTAGAAAACATAAGCATGATCCGTTGCCTCCTGCCACTTCTTCTCTTAATTGAGTCTCATATCCTCGGCTTATAATACTTCGCAGGGAAGCATGATCCGGTAAAGCCACCAAACCCTCCGTCCAATACGCCATCAGAAGAATGGTTTCAGGATTTTTCCATCGATGTTGCGCCAGGAGAAGATTTTCAACCTTTGGCGAAAGGTCTTTTTGCTTACCTTCGAAGCGTTCAAATTCAACCAGGAGTTCAGCCTTTTTGGACGTACGATCAAACCAAGCGCTGTCGGACCGAACATCTGCCGTGATATGCTTAAAACGGCCTTTTCTTGGCGCAGGCATTTCAGTTACGGCACAAAAGCCAAGATCTCTGCCCGCATGGGCCAAATACGAAAGCCCTAAACTGTGAATATTTACCCCACTGTCTTCTACGCCCCAATCCGTCCAGATGGGAAGCATCCGTCGAACGCGGGCCAGATCAGAAAGGTTCTGAAGAATTTTCTTTCGATTAGCCATCCCATTGTCCCCAAAGTTGGAGGACTTCAGGTGATTCACCTCCATGCAGCAGCGCTTTCATACCCACTTTGACCAATAGGGGGGCCGGAATCGATCGCCCGCATATAAGCGCTTCACCCGTTGAAAGGTTGGGCAATTCATCGATATCGGCTTTGCTGACCATATCCGATGTTTTTGTGATGAAACGTTGGTCATCAGGGTTTTTCAGGCGCATTGTGATTAACGTATTGCACTGGGATGTAACATCAGGATCCAGTTTTGACGGCCGTTGGCTAATAATGGCGAAGCCAACCCCAAATTTTCGACCTTCCGCAGCAATTTTCTTGATGATACGATGGCTGACCGTGCGCCCGCCGGCAGGAACAAAATTGTGCCCTTCTTCGTAAATGAGAAAGCAGGGCCGGATACGATCTGTTTTGCTGGAAGCAGCCCGCAGAATTTCGCCTGAGATCAAAGCCGTAATGACCTGTTTGGCTGTATCGCTTAAGCCTTGAAGATCCACAACAATGAGGCGCCCCATACGGTCGGTCGGCCTTCCGATCATCTCATAAATATCCGTAGCACTGCCAAGCGCCCCATGATAAAAACTCTGTGCTTCGCTGAGTACCCTTGAGAGTTTCATGGAAGCGACTGCTGCGCTTCTGCCGTTTAAGGCCTGTGCTTCTGCCGTTGAAAGCTCATCCCACCCTCTGAGTTCATCTAAACCGTCCCCCAGATAGTGGCGAAGTCTGTTGATATCTCGCGGAGTCGCCGGTTCCTGTATGCACCAATATCGAATGGCAACATCCAAAACCCGCTGCTGTGGCTCGGTAAGCCCGGGAAGGATCTCACTGACCTCATCCATCTCGAAACGGTCAAACTGCAAGGCCAATTCTTTATTAACTCCCGCATACTTTTCACGGAAAGTCGGGTCCTGAGGGGTATAGATGTGAATTCCACCGCCGGCATCCTGTAGACTTTCCATAATCTCCCGGATACGGGAAAGTGCCTCTTTGTCACGATGGTCTTCCGTTTCCCCCATGGAGGGGTTGAAGCGTAATTGCCCCCCCTGAAGTGCACGACCATATTCGCCATGTGGATCGAAGGCGACGACCGTTCCATTATGGAAAGTGACCAATCGTTCTAAAATTCTTCCAACTGTGTATGACTTTCCGGAGCCCGTCATGGCTAAAACGGCAAGATGTTCCGTTACCAATTTATTCACATCGAGAAAAACCGGAACCGCGTCAACTCCCTTTTCGTATCCCACCAGGTTACCGATGTGAAGGCTCGAATGCTCACTGAATCCATAGAATTCGCTCAGGAATTGAAAGTCGACTTTTTCAACACGCGTTCCCGGATCGATCGGTCTTCGGGGTATTCGTATTTCACCCGTTGACGGGTCTTTCAGACCGACAACTTCCAGTTTTGCGGTCAATTGCTCCCCGGTCACCTGGGCGCCTGGCAATAATTCCAAATCGGAAACCCCTTGTCCCAATCCCGTATTGTACAATACATTACTGCGGCTGATGCTGACGACGCGCGCCAGCACATTAGAAAGTGCTTCATTTTCTCGTTCCTGGTGTGTAATTCGTACGAACTCTCCACGCCGACACGCAAAAGAGGAGTTCATCACCATCAGAAGATTGGAAGGGTCTCCTGTATTTCCAACCAATTTGCCAATATAGGGTGCTGTCATACTCAATCTCCTAACACATTGGATTTCGCTATTAAAAATCGTCCAGTTCTTCCAGCCATGCATCTTCGATCCTGCGGCTTCTCATTTCCTGTGCGATTCCGCGTCGGTAATTCTCCAGGAAATGGTCAAGGGCTTTCAATTCTCGCTGCGCCAATTGTATGGGGAACGGTAAGGCCTTTTCTCCCCCCGTTGCCGTCAAGGCCATCACTTGCCCAGTGATCAAGTCTATAGCAGCCGCATCCCAATCAGGTGCGTCGCCAATCAATTGCAGCAGGCGGGGGCCCGCGTTTTGATTTGCCCGGTAGTGAACCCCCAGGACTCCCAGCTCGGGCAGCAGAGCAGGCTCCATTCTTGGTGTGTTGACATTCATTCGAAATGCAGCTGTTCTTGAAAAGCTGCCAAGGAGTCCAAATACAAAGCGCCTTTCACCAATCCCTGAAATAGCGTTAGTACGTTGGTCCAGGGCCTTAAGCCCAACGGGATTAATATTCTCCGTTGACAGCACTTGTTTTCGGCCTTCCACATCACGAAGATCTGCCAGAGCAGAATGGATAATAGCGCCAAAACGTTGTGCGGCAACACCGCCCAACACCGTTCCCTCACGATGCCATGGAAACAGCGCCTCTCTTCGCGTTTCCCAAAATGATTGGATGACGTCTATGGCCTGGCCATAAGAACGATGATATTCGGTTCCTTTACGGAGGCTGGGCACCATACTCCGGTTTAAGGCCAAAGGGCAGTCAGTCAAAATGATATCAGGCTGGAATGCGTCCAGACCAGATTCAGCCAATCGATATGCCAACCGGGTTTCGTTCAGTTGGAGTATTTTCGATTGATCTTCAAAATTAATGTCGTCAATTTCGCAAAGGCTGTCCTGTCCGGCAGTGGAGACCACGTTTTTTTCGATCTTCAAATCCATGCGAACGGCAGCGGTTGCGTACAGAAAGCCGCCAACCGTCCTTTTTACCGTACTCCGGGTCCCAATGCCGCTGACCTTTAAATTCAGCGGGGTCGGCCGATCTACGCTCTTGACGAGGCCTGCATCCACGAACATCGGCGCCACGGCTTCCAGCTCACGAATCTGGTTCAGAATACGCCCCACCGTTCCCGGCAATTGTATCTGGGTTTGAATCGCCAACATTTGAGCCAGGCTTCGCGATTCATAAGGATTCTCGGTCATGGATTTCCCTCCTGCAAGGCATTAAGATAGATGGCATAAGGGCTTTTGCTCAGCACCTCGCGACCGCTTTTGGTGAGACGGGTTTGATGGATGTACCCCAATTTGACAAGATCCTCGTAAAGCCCTTTTCCAAGCTCCCTGGCAATTTTAAAAACAGGGGAGTTTTCCAGGGAATGAAGCGCGGTGTCTATTGTTTCATGCTGATGGCTTTCCAGGTAAAGGAGCATGGAAAAATGAAGCGGCATGAGCGTCAAAGCCGCTTGCTCGTTTTTATCCGCCTTGTGGGGTTTGCCGGACAGTTCAAAAAGCTCTGTAAGCCAATCCTGCAACCGTTTGGGATGGTCAACAGTCCGCAAAGACCAGACAGGCAAAACCGTGATCGCCAGAGCCCCTGTTGAGATGCGAGGGCGATAATAGCCGACGGCAAGGGTTTGTCCTGCAAATTGAAGATTCCTGATCCGATCGGTCAGAAAATTTCCGTGCAGGCTGTATTGAACTTCCACGGCCAATGAAGCAGCGAGACTTGATCCGCCTTCAGGGGGATTGTCCATATACCGAATTTCCCAGCGAAGTGGTATTTCTTGAAAACCCGTTTGCAGGGGCGGAACGACCAGCACCAGACGACCCGTCGCCATTATCCACTCCATTAAAGGGTTGTGAATCTCAGGCTGCACAAAATCCTCCCCAGAAACCATCAAAACACCTGATTCATCCGGGAATTCGGATATGGGATTCGCCTGGAGGGTCATCCCAAGAATTCGCTTGCGCCGTCCTTCCCCGATACGTCCATAGAGCCATACCGGCGGTATCATAAAGATCCCTCCTCCAGAGAGTAACTGCGGCGTAGAAACCCATGGTTTATCAACGAATCTGCTTCCTTAGGCTCCAGATCGAGTTTGGCATCGGATTTAATGACACCCACCACATGGGACCATCGATCAAAAGAAACCTCTGTCTCTTTCAAAAGATTGTCGCCTTCCATTTTCCAGGCCGCCAGGCACTCCTGAATAAATTGGATACATTTTTTCAGTGATTCCTGCTTTTCAAGGCTTGCCAGCGTCACCTCTGCAACCTGTTTTTTTCTTTTCGCAAGTTTGAGCGCATTGATGCCTGAAAACGAATCCCCAAGTTTAGGATTTTCCAATAGTATGCGCCGATAACCGGCAATCGCATTTTCAACCGTCTGGATCTGTCCCGCCAAACCCTGTGTACTGTTTTTGGGAGGATCGAAAATGCGAACAGCCTTTTCCATGAGTGGCTGGAAGTTCCCCAAACGCGCCGGACCGTCATGTGTCTTTCTCAGCCGGTCCACTTCCTCGTTTCTGGTTTCTTCCAGCTCTTCGTGAATCAATTCCGGTTTGGCGATCAGTACTCCCAGGTCCGGCAAGGTTTTGGGGAAAACGAAATCGGGAGGCGCCTCAGTTAGCTGTCTTTCGATTTCAGTAAGCTTTTTATCATGTGATTCCAAGGCATTCCGGATTTCCGTGTGTGTCTTTTTGAGCGATCTGAATGCACTTACAATCTGCCCATCGATCTCTTCCAGGGGAACTGTTTGTCCCGTTTCAAGGTTAACCCCAAGTTCATCGGCCATTTTATCCATCGCCGCAGACGCTTCCCCCACCTGGAGGTCACGAAGATAGTGGTGCAGCGTGCCTGCCCCGATTATTTGTTCGACAATGGTTCGCCCTTCACCAAAAGCCTCATTGAGGGCGCCGTCCAGAATGTGCGCAATTTTTTCCAAAGAGAGGGTGAAAAGTTCAACTGGAAAAGTCTCCGACACACTCTCCTTGATCTTTTGCTGAAGATCCTCCACACGTTTACGGATCCTCTTTTCCGCTTCCCGCACGTATTCCATGAATAGTTCGGCACGGCGTATTCGCCGCCACAACTCCTGGCTGTCATCATCAAAATTCAGTGTGCGAATGTTTTCGTCATGCTTTGTTTCCCGGTACCGATCCCGGTTAAAAACAAAATCCGCCTTCCGGATAATGCTCCGTCTATGGCGTGAGCAAGCGCACAGTTCCTTGAACACAACTTCAGCAGATTTCTTAAAGAGTGTTGATGACTCCTTTATTTCCAAAACAGACAGGCTCTCCTGCGCTTCTATGATAAATTGCCTGGCTTTTTTTGTTTTTGCACCAACCGTGGGCGATCCTTCAGGCCCAAACAGGTCCCGTACGCGGCCTTCACCGAAGACCACCTCCATTTTGCCCACAATTTCAACAAATTCACCGCTTAGCCAATTGGATGCCTCCAAAACCCTGTTGCTTAGATAAGAACGGGTGAGGAGGCCATATTCATTGGGGCCTTTCCCGGAGGTTTTGCTTTCATTGGCAAGCCGCATTTCGCATAAAAGATTCATCCATTCTTGATAGATCGTTCGCTCTTTTAAACCTTCCCAGGTATACCCCCAGAACCACTCCCGTTTGGCCACATCAAATGTCCAGGATAGCTTTTCGAACACCAGGCGGCGGATCAGAGCCAATAGAAAATAAGGAAATCGGGCCTCTGCATTGCCATCAAAGTCAGAGAAAAAAAGCGCGCGTTCATCCTCTTCATAACCCGCTGCACGGGCCTTGGGAGGTATCCGAAGCTTGGCCAGCACAGCCACAAGATCCTCCACATTGACTGGCGAACTTTCATCTAAATCCGCCAGGGATAGTGGTTCAACCCCTCCCAGCATCAGGTAACACCATCCCTTGATCAACGTTTCATACTCAGGCTCTCGCAAATTTCCACTTGCCCGCATGGGCCAGGCAATTCGTCCCATGCGGTCCAGTTGCTTTCGCCAGTCAGCCACAGACTGAATAAAGGGTCGAATGACTCCCTGCAGCCGATTGTTGAAAGATGAGGTGAACACGGAATGGTTGAACTCAAAACCATTCCAGCTTGAACTGGAAAGCCCCACCTGGTAAAGGGCGTGTTCTTCCGAGGCGCTGAGCTGATACAACATAAGGTAAGATGGGGCATTCTCAATAACGTCCGTTGTCGGTGAATCGTATTGGTCCACCAGAGCTCGGGATGAGGTAAACGCCACCACGGGGAATCGGCCTTTCTTGGAAAACTGTGA
>Ga0222657_1000816_pt1 | contig 13155 bp, 2 predicted proteins | sample AntAcemetagen474_FD_179858 | JGI IMG/M metagenome (GOLD analysis project Ga0222657, IMG submission 179858) | Saline water microbial communities from Ace Lake, Antarctica - #474 | ecosystem: Environmental > Aquatic > Non-marine Saline and Alkaline > Saline | place: Antarctica: Ace Lake | collected... | reverse complement strand
TAATGATACATTAGGATTCATTGTTAAATTATTACAGAAATTTGCACCGATACATGCTGGATAAGGAGCGCCGTCATCAATAATGACATTATCTGCGGCGGTGGGTACTCCTTCGGGGCTCCAATTTCCCGCAAAACTCCAGAAAGGAGGATTGGGGCCTGGAGTATAGTTCCATGTATAGGTTGTCTGAGCAAAACCTTGGGATAAACCAAAACTCAATATCACCATAAATGTGATAATTAAATGTGTAAATTTTTTCATAATAGGTAATTTTTAATTTTTACTAATTTAATATTTCAATATCTTTCTTATATTTTACATCATCTTACTGTTTCTGTTATTCATACAATTAACAAAATCAGTAGGTTGGCGTTTTCACACTTTTTACAACATTACAAAATTAAAACAAAATATTTAAAAAACAAACAAAAATATACTTTTTTTAATTTTTTTTTAATTATTTGAGAAGCAATTTTTCAGTTCTTATAATATTATTATTAGAAATTTTTATTAAATAAATCCCTCTTTGAAGGAAAGACATATCTATTTTGTGGATTAGGTTTTCAGAATTGATTTTATTAATTGTGGAATTAAAAACCATTTGACCATGCATTGAAAATACAGAAATATCAATATTCTTTATATCAACAGGGAGTTCAAAATTTATAATTCCTTGTGAGGGGTTAGGAAAAATTCTAATTGTTTCAAGATTATTAATATTTTCATGAATTCCTGGAGAATTTGTTACAATTAATATCTGTGAAGCAGTATTAACGCAAAAGTTCTCAGGATCGGTATAAGAATAGGTTATTATATGTGGGCCAGGTCCGGCAGACTGTGGATAAAAATAGTTGCCAATAACAAAATTACCAGTATAAATGCCACCATCAGGGTAACCCCCACTTAATAAATAAGATTCAAGTTGAACATAAACATTTCCGAAAGTATCTAAACTTACATCAGGTAACGGATTAACAGTAATTTCTTTACTAACTTCTAAACCAATACCGCATTGATTTATACCCCTTACACTTATCAATCCTGAGGCAGATGTTTCTGAGAAATAAACAGAAATACTATTAGTTCCATTACCACTTTGGATACTAACACCGGAAGGGACAATCCATAAATATTCAGAAGCATTTTGAATCGGATCAACATAATATTCTATCTGACTTTCCTCAATACAAATAGTGTCAGCTCCAAAAATTTCATATGCAGCACCGGGATAATAATTAACAATTACGTTTACTGCATCATTAAGTGTTGATTCTCCATCATCTACAACTACAATATAAATTGTGCTTGTATCAGGATAAACAATGGGGGAAGCTTCGTTTGAATAAAAACCGGCCGGTGAAGACATCCATGAATATGTATAATTCCCAGAACCCCCACTTGCTATTGCATTTAATTGCGTAGGGTATCCCTGGCAAATTTCCTGGGGATCAGAACTTACACTAAGAGTTAAGTCAATTAGAGTTCCTGTATAATTCTGATTAATAGTGTTCGCAGTTACGTTTATGTAAGTCCTTGATTCAGGTTCAAATGTATATCCGATTTTTGTGGGTATGGCATTACCTGACCAACCCTGTACTAATTCCATGGAATAAAATCCCTGATCATTTGTTTGAGCTGCACCAAAACCTGTAAAATTAACATTTACTCCTTCAATACCGTCTCCCGTATAAATATCCTCAATAAAACCGGAAATGATTATTGTGCTTATTCCGATATAATCTTGGCCGCTCAAATCTTCAGTAACATTTTCATAATACATAGTCTCAGGTTCAAATATATAGCCCATGAGTCCGGGAGTAGCTTCTCCACTCCACCCTGAGGCTACATTTTGAGAATAATCTCCATTTAAATCTGTAAAAACATTTCCGATATTTGAGAAATTTATTCTGACATTTTCAATTCCCATGCTTTGATTATCGAGTATTGTTCCTGATATGATATAGTGCTGTGATGTCATTGTTCCTATATAATCTTCATTTTCAAGATTTGAGTTCACATTATTATAATCTCGTTTAAGAGGATAAAAAGTATATCCATATTTTGCAGGTGTTGCAGTTCCATTCCATCCGTTTGGAACATAAATTATATATTCACCATAACTATTTGTTAGTACAGTTTCTAATCCACTAAAATTAATTTCTACACCTTCAATACCTATACCCGAAGAATTATCTGTAATAATCCCGGAAATACTAAAGCTTAGTTGCCCGATAAAATCCTGGTCTTGCATATCTTCAGTAACATTGATATACTCTATTTGTTGAGGTTGAAAGATATATAAATCAGATTGCGGTTCACAAAATCCACTCCACCCGTAAGGAACCTGCTGTACAAAATCTCCATTTTGGTCAGTGAAAACATCAATTAGCCCTGTAAATGTTACTTTTATTCCTTCTATTCCAATACTTGTTTCAGATTCAATGATTTTTCCGGAAATATCAAAAAATTGAGGAGTATAAGTGCCTGTGAAATTTTGATCTTCATAATTTATATTTACATTAGAATAGCTTCGGTTTTCAGGTTCAAAAGAATAATATAATTTCTGAGGCTCTGATGTTCCACTCCAATTCATTGGAACACTTTGCAAATAATTGCCATCCTGATCTGTGTGAACACTACCTAATTGAGTAAAAGCAATTTCAACATCTTCAATACCTTCACCTGAAATATCATCAGTAATTCTTCCTGAAATTTCAAGCCCGTCTTGTACGCTTACACTACCATTGTGAAATATCGCCGTTAATTCATTAAAACCTAAATCTGTATATACACATGCTCCGGTAGTTAGCGTATCCCATTGAATTTCGGTATATCCTCCCTCATAGGAAAACAGGACTTTTAATAAATCATCATCACCAATATTTACTGGATTTAAACTATACCAAGCAACTTTCAGATCTCCATCAGAATTTTCATGTATATTAAAAGTTCCTGTATTAATTTCGTCATGAATATATTCGGTTGATAGATAATTTAAGATTGAATTATCATATTTTAAAGTTAAAGAAATGGAAGCAACATCTTCGAAATCGGTAACACTAAACGTTACTTCAACATTATTTCCAGGCTGAGCCGTTACATTTTCTGCATAAGTATTTATAACAGATTTATTATCACATATAGTATCGTGCATGGGAGTTACAACAATGAAACTATTTGAAAAAATATTTGAAATGCTTATCACTGAAAATATTATCAGCAAAAAAAAGACTCTGATATTTGTTTTCATATTGTGTTAATTTTAATGTTTATAAAATACAATTTTCAAGGAAATATTATGATTAGAAAAACTCTTCACATTATCAACATATAACGAAATAATACAAATTATAATATAAATAATGTAAAAATTATTTGTTAGGAAGTAAATGAAAGAATGAGAGAATGATTGAATTGAGTTAATAAAAAAAGGGGAAGCAGTTTTTTGCTTCCCCTTTTTTATTGAATAAAGAGTAATCGGAAGAAAATCTTCCCATCTCTCTTTTTATGAGTTCTATTCAGTAATAACCATTCTGTTAGTTAATACAAAGTTTCTAATTGCTCCCTGAACTTCTAACCTGTATGTGTAAACACCGGCAGGAATATTCATGGCATCTAATTTAACTTCATAATTATTAGCAGCTTGTTGGCTATTAACTAAAGTTCTGACTAATTCACCATGTAGGTTATAAACTTTAAGTATAACATATCCGTCTTCAGGTAATACATACTGAATATTAGTAGTATTATTAAATGGGTTTGGATAGTTAGATAAAGAATATTCGCCATCAAGCAGGCTTGGCATAGTGATAATTACATTCTTATGAGCAGTAGCAGTAGCATCAGCCAATTCACTAATATCATTTAATGTAAAGTCGAAGTTGCTCGCATTATTAGTTTTAACAGCTATGTTAATTAATTGCTCGCCATCCATTAATTTAAGTGAATTAAGGCTTGCCCATGAAATGCTTAATTCTCCGTTTTCAGCATTAAAAAATACTTTCTCATCAGAATTGATAGTTACATCAATGATTTCTAATGAAGCAGGATAATTAAAAACAAGTGAAACAGCTCCAACTTCGAGGCTATTTTTAACGGAAACCGGAATATCAATGATATCACCAATCAGGTTAATTTCACCTTCGTAAGCAAGCATTACTGATGTTTCTGCCGACTTAGTTCCATATGGTAAATCAGCAGTACCATTAACATCACCATAATATAATGCCATAACATCTAAATAAGTTACAGTTGGAACATCAATGATGTTAGCTTCAGTAATCCAATCACCGGCAGGAAATTCAGGAATAAATCCTATATATCTTTCCTGTACAGCTAAGGCATCAACTGCATTTAGAACTCCATCGTCAGTAACATCACCTGCTTCCCAATATAGTCCGTATAATGGTTGTGTACCAATAAAGTCATACATAATAGCAAGAGCATCTGTTGAGTTAGCAGACTGATCCCAAACAAGACCAATATTAGGAGTTACAATGTATTCACCATAATGAATCACATCAAACTGATAAAATCCAAACTCATCTGTTTGAGTCACATATTCTACTTCTAAAGTATAAGCATCAACTAATCCAACATCAGTATTTATCAGTCCTGTTTCATATTCGTCACCGTAGTAAACATAACCGCTTAAACTTGAAGAAAGAATAGTTACAAGACCATCTACAAATTCTGCTTCTAATACCACTAGATCAGGATCAGCATATTCACTATGAACTTCGTCCCAAGTAATAATAGAAGAAAATACTTCCGGGGCTTGAAACACAAGTTCAAATAATACTTCGTCGTTAGGAATGGATGCAGGAACTTCAGTAGTAATCCATGTAGCACTAATATTTCCGTCATTGTCATTAATCTCCATGCCGACAACAACAGGATGTATATTTTGATAATCTACATAAACAAGCTCTTCCATGTTATAATTCATAGTAAGAGAAATAGCAGCTACATTCATAAAGTTTTCAACAGTAATAGGAACTACAAATTCAGTATCACCTGTTGTAACATCGTTGATAGTAGTGATAATTGGGCCACCAAAATCACCAAGGCAAATGTTATCAATATTCCAGTTATTAATATTATACGTATCTTCACCGTAAGCGGTAAATCTTACATTAAAGATGTATCCGGCTACATATTGAGAAACGTCATGTGAGAATGAAGTCCATGGGATGTCCTCATTTTCATTAGTATAATTTGCAACCTCATACCATGTAGTTCCATCAAATACCTCAACTGATAATCCTTCAATTGTTGACAAACTATAATTATTTAAGAAAAGATCATAAGTTAAATTAACAACATCTAATGCAGTTGCATCAAATTGCCAACTTGTTAACGCAAACGAGTAATTTGTTGCCTGTGGACTCCAGTGGAACATAGCCGATGGTGCTGGATTTCCAATAGTACTCATCATCCAGTTACCTTCAGGAGTCCAGTTATTTGTTTCAAAGTCGTCTGAATCCCAGTATTCACAGAATGGAATATCAAATGGTACGGTCGGGCTTGTTGGTATTGCACATAAAATATTGGAAGCAGCTGATTCTATGCCACCTTCAAGAATTTGTGTTACATAATAACAATATTCTTGTCCGGCTATTAGATACATATCGGTGTATGTTGTTCCTTCTATTCCTCCTGCTACAAGTGTTCCGTTTTGATAGTAAACATTGAATAAGGTTGGTGCAATTCCTCCGGTAAAGGTGAATTCGGCCATACTATATTGTCCGTCTCCGCTTGGGAAAACATCACCTGTCCATGCATCTCCATAAGGATTGCTAAATGTATATTCAAATGAAGAAGATTCCAATTGTACACTTTCGTCCCAGGCTACCATAGTAAAGGCATTACCTTCTACATATCCAGGTCCATTAGTCAATACACTAAAGGCTATAAAATCATTGTCAAATTGATTGTCAGGTGTACATACTTGATCTAATGTGAAAACTCCTACAAGAAGATCGGCATCATAAATACCAATTTCATCACCTGCTTGCATATCCATTCCATCAAAAGTAGCACCGCCAAGATAAATTGTCCAAACGGGGCTTGATGGGTCACCACCTTCAAAGTTGAAATGATTAGTCTTTGTTTCAGGGATTGGTTCCCATACAAGAGTAACTTCTTCGATACCACCTGTAGCACTTACAAGTACCGGTCCGACAGGAGGATTATATTCGAAGTTTGCTACTATTAGAATATCACCTTCTACAAAGAAAGTATATTCAGGATTAATTGAAACTTCTACTCCGTCAACTGTCCAGTTAATGAATTCCCAATCTGTATTTGGATATGCATAAACAGTCACTTCTGTTCCGGCAGGATATACACCGTCTCCGGCTGTTGTTCCACCTTCAGGAGGATTAGCTTCGGTTGTTACCGTATAATCCGGATCTATTGGTATTCCACATTCAACATTTGATGGGCCGGATTCGATTCCGCCTTCAAGAATTTGTGTTACATAATAACAATATTCCTGTCCGCCTATTAAGCCCATATCGGTATAAGTTAATCCTTCAACATCTCCTGCTACAAGTGTACCATCTTCATAATATACGTTAAATAAGGTCGGTGGTATGTAGCCTCCAAATTCTAATTCAGCCATACTATATTGTCCGTCGCCGGCAGGGAATACTAATTCCATCCAGGCTCCGCCATAAGGATCGGCTAATGTAATATCAAACTCATCATATTCTTCCTGGTTTGCTTCGCTCCAGGCTTTGAATGAATAAGCATTTCCGGGAACATAACCGGGGCCTGATGTTAGAGTGCTAAATACAGGTATTGCATTCTCAAACTGATTAGTCGGAGTACAAACTTGTGTAAGTTCAATTACACCAACCATTAGATCGCCGTCAAAAACAGCAATTTCATCTCCGGCTACCATATCAATTCCGCCAACAGTTGCACCACCAATGTAAACTGTCCAAACAGGATCAGCAGCACTTCCACCTTCGAAATTGAAGTGATCTGTTTTTGTTTCAGGAATCGGCTCCCAAAGAAGAGTAAGTTCTTCAACACCAGGTGTTACACTTACTAAAACAGGGCCGGGAGGTGTAACTTCATCTTTTAAACAAATATTATCTATATTCCAATTGTTGATATTAAACGAATTTTCACCGTAGGCAACAAAACGTACATTAATTATATTTCCTGCAGCAATTGCTGAAACATCATGTGTAAATGAAGTCCAAGGAATATTACCATTTACGTTAGTATAATTTGCAACTTCATACCATGCGGCTCCATCATATACTTCAACTAATAATCCTTCAATTGTTGATAAACTATAATTGCTCAAAAAGAGGTCATAATCTAATACAACTGTACTTAATGCGGTTGCATCAAATTGCCAACTGCTTAATGCTAATGAGTAACTTGTTACTCCGGGACTCCAGTTGAACATAGCCGATGGTGCAGGATTTCCAATAGCACTCATCATCCAGTTACCTTCAGGAGTCCAGTAATTTGTTTCAAAATCACCTGAATCCCAGTATTCACAGAATGGAATTGAGAATGGTTCCGGTGGTGGAGAGTATTCAAAGTTAGCTACTAAAAGAATATCACCCATAATTGTAAATGTGTATTCCGCCTCAATAGAAACTTCTGTTCCATCTACTGTCCAGTTAATGAATTCCCAATCAGTATTAGGATATGCATAAACTGTTACTTCAGTTCCTCCTTCATAAATTCCGTCACCGGCTGTTGTACCACCTTCAGGTGGATTAGCTTCGGTTGTTACTGTATATTCAGTTGGAGGAAATGGTGTTGCACAAAGAATGTTTGAATGTTCTGATTCAATTCCACCTTCAAGTATTTGTGTTACATAGTAACAATATTCTTGTCCGGCAGTTAGTTCAGTATCAGTATAAGTTAAACCTGCTACATCTCCCTCTACAAGTGTACCATCTTCATAATAAACATTAAATAATGTTGACGATCCTGTGGCAAGTGCCGGGCCTTCTACATCATCTAAATAAAGATAATACATGTAATCACTATAGTAATGTATTGCAACATATTTTGTTCCAACAGGTAAGTCTGTATTAACATATTGTAGCCAGTCATCCTCAGTAACGCTTACTTCCGGACCCCAGGTGAAATCAGTAGCAACATCGGTTCCGGTTGATGACCAACCAACAGTAAACACTTCACTTCCATATTGATATTTCTTATACCAGAATGATATTGTTTGGTCACCGGCTGTTGTGTTCAATTCCGGTGTAATAAGGTATTCATCGTAAGTTGCACATGAACTATAAGATGAGAATCTTGCAGAATATGCACCTGTATAGAATTGATCACCGTTTTGAGTAATATCATTTGTTGGTGAACATTCGCCCTGAACTATTGTCCAATCGACCGGTGGCCATGTTTCAAAGCCTTCATTGAGGTTTTCATCTGTTCCTTCTTCAGGAATAGCTTCCCATAACAGGCTAACTTCTTCAACTCCCGGTGTTGCACTTACTAAAATTGGTGCAAGTCCTTCAGAAAGAACTTCTAATGAAACGGGAATCGTTACTACAGGAGTAATTGGATCGTTACTTGTAAGAACAAGATCAGCTGTTAAAACTGTTCCTGCAGGATAATCACCTGCATTGAAATTAAGAGTAACTTCTTCAGAACCTTGTGGATCAACCATTCCTGATAAAGGACCAACAGTTAACCAAGGAACAATAACTTCACCAACGAGTAAAGTATGAATATTCCAGTTGTAGTCAAGTCCATAACCTGAAAGCGGAGCCCATGTAACACCATTCAAGGAAATCATGTCACCATATCCTGCAACTGCAGGGCCTGCATCACAACCGGCTGGGTGGTCACCTGCTAATGTTCCAACAACAGTGTAACCAATCCATATATCATCACCGTCCATAAGAACAGGGGTGTCAAGGATTATTGTGTACCAAGATTCCACAGTAGGGTTGAACGTTTGTTCATAAATGATAGCACCAGGTGCTGCAGCAGAACCGGCACCCCAAATGGTCAATGTGAAGTCAATACTACCAACAGAACTAATATAAACTTCTACTTCTGATATCGACGTGCCTGCGTATTGTGCCATGGTTGCAGCCGGCCAGTAAGTAGATACCATGAAGTCACCACCGGAAGTAAGGCCGATAGCATCGGTATTTATACCATCATCATATTGTAAAATAACATCATCATCGCTGTTGGACATATTACCAACTGATGGTTCAGTTGAAACAGCACTTACCAACGATTTGTCAACTTCAGGGTATTCAATGTTGGAAACAAGGTCAGCCGGTGGGTAAAGAACTTCAATATCCCACAATAATGGGCCATCGCCAATATTACCGATATTTAAAATGTCTTGTGTAGTTTCATCAACATACAATTGAACATCAAAATGATCAGGGTCATAAGTAATAATCGGATCTCCCGGTTCAGGAATTCCACATTCAACATTTGATGGGCCGGATTCTATTCCACCTTCAAGAATTTGTGTTACATAATAGCAATATTCATCACCGGCTATTAGTCCCATATCGGTATATGTGTTTCCTTCAACTCCACCGGCTACGAGTGTTCCGTCTTGGTAATAAACATTGAATAATGTTGGTGTAGGACCTCCTACAAATTCTAATTCAGCCATACTATATTGTCCGTCACCTGTCGGGAATACTAATTCTATCCAAGCATCGCCATAAGGATCGGAAAGAGTGACCTCAAATTCAGGATATTCTTCTTGATTAGCTTCACTCCATGCAATGAATGAGAATGCATTTCCGGGTGTATAACCGGGGCCTGATGTTAGAGTGCTAAATACAGGTATTGCGTTATCGAATTGATTAGTCGGAGTACAAATTTGTGTAAGTTCAATTACACCGACCATTAGATCGCCGTCAAAAACAGCAATTTCATCTCCGGCTACTAAATCAGTTCCACCAACAGTTGCACCGCCAAGATAAATTGTCCATACCGGATCGGCAGCACTTCCGCCTTCGAAATTGAAGTGATCTGTTTTTGTTTCAGGAATAGGTTCCCAAAGAAGTGTAAGTTCTTCAATTCCCGGTGTTACGCTTACTAATACAGGGCCGGGAGGTGTAACTTCATCTTTTAAACAAATATTATCTATATTCCAATTATTGATATTATACGAATCTTCACCGTAGGCAACAAAACGTACATTAATTATATTTCCTGCAGCAATTGCTGAAACATCATGTGTAAATGAAGTCCAAGGAATACTACCATTTACGTTAGTATAATTTGCAACTTCATACCATGCGGCTCCATCATATACTTCAACTAATAATCCTTCAATTGTTGCTAAACTATAATTACTTAAATAGAGGTCATAATTTAATTCAACTTCTGTTAATGCAGTTGCATCAAATTGCCAACTGCTTAATGCCATTGAGTAATTTGTTACCTGTGGGCTCCAGCCAAATTTAGCTGATGGTAAAGGATTTCCAAAAGTCGTTGCAACTATCCAGTTAGTACCGTCAGGAGTCCAGTAATTTGTTTCGAAGTCACCTGAATCCCAATATTCACAGAATGGAATTGAGAATGGTTCCGGTGGTGGAGAGTATTCAAAGTTAGCTACTAATAGAATATCACCCATAATTGTAAATGTGTATTCCGCCTCAATAGAAACTTCTGTTCCATCTACTGTCCAGTTAATGAATTCCCAATCTGTATTTGGAGAAGCATTTACAGTTACCATTGTTCCTTCTGCAAAAGTTCCATCTCCTGTGGTTGTTCCTCCTTCAGGCGGATTAGCCTCTGTTGTAACTGTATACATTTGAGCTAAAGTTGTAGCACAAAGAACATTTGAAGCAGCTGATTCTCCTCCGCCTTCAAGAATTTGTGTTACATAATAACAATATTCTTGTCCGGCTATTAAACCCATATCTGTATAGGTCAAAGCTTCAATATCTCCAACTACAAGTGTACCATCTTCATAATAAACATTGAATAATGTTGGTAGAGGCCCACCTGCAAAGTCTAATTCAACCATACTATATTGTCCGTCACCCGCTGGGAATACGAGGCCTGTCCAGGCTCCTCCATAAGGATCGGATAATATAATTTCAAATTCATCATATTCTTCCTGAGCACCTTCACTCCATGCTTTGAATGAATATTCATTTCCGGGAGTATAACCTGGTCCGGCAGTAAGTGTTTGGAATACCGGTAAAGCATTCTCAAATTGATTTGTTAGATTACAAACTTGGGTAAGTTCAATTACACCAACCATAGTTTCTCCATCGTAAATAGCAATTTCATCTCCTGCTACCAGATCAACACCGCTAACAGTAGCTCCACCAATATAAATTGTCCATACGGGATCGGCAGCATTTCCACCTCCAAAATCGAAGTGTCCTGTTTTTTCTACTGGAATTGGTTCCCAGATTAAAGTAATTTCTTCGATACCAGGTATTGCACTTATAAGTATTGGACCTGAGGGTAAAAGATCGAAGTTTAGATATGTTGTATATCCGGCTGGAACATTCCATCCTTGATAAGTATATGATTCATAAAAATTCGCTTCAGCAGTAACATTATAAGAACCACCAACCATATCGGTTATTTCGTAAAAACCGTTCTCATCAGTAACATCAGAGTATGTAATTGTTACTCCATCTCTGATACCATCGGCAGTAATAGTAGCACCCTGAATTGGTTGCCCATCTTGATCTGCCTCATATACATAGCCTGCTAATTTAGCAGACAATGGATCCAAGGTAAAATCAACCTGTGTAGGTTGACCAGGTTGAACTATTACTCCGAGTTCTTCCTTAGCGGAATAACCGGAAGCAATAGCTTGGAGATTATAATCTCCCGGCACCACACCCTGCATAATATAATGACCATTACCACTTGTATAGGCGATGTAATCATAATCGACACCTCCTGAGGCAATAGTTGCTGTTACTTGTGCTCCATGGATTGCCTGTCCGGTCTGAGCGGAAGTTACATAACCTTCGATTTTTCCGGGTACTTGAGCCTGTTCGTAAATAACATAATCTCCGGGAAATTCATTACCAAGATAATCTTTTATAAGGTAATTTTCCGTTTGAGGACCAGATACTAAATCATCAACATCTACCGTAATAAAGAAATTAAAGTTTTCGGGAACAGCACTATAGTAAAACCAGCCATCCCAGATTACCTTATGATTACCTGCATCATAATAAGGTACTACATAATTAATAGGTGTTGCCGCAACGTATTCAAAACCAGCAGGCAACTCAACCTCGAAATATGTACCATAATCATAATCGGGAGTCTCAATGGCCAAGTTAAAACTTAGGTCATTTATCGCTCCTGATTGATACTCCGTATCACAAACAAGGTTTGAGGTTAGAGTTTGTGCAGACATGCTAAATGATGATAATAATATCACCATAAGCACCGCAGCAATTTTTGTAAATTTTTTCATAAATAAAGTTTTAAGTTACTAAATAATTTTCTTGAATTATATATTAATTTTTGATTTTATTTTACATTTTTACTGTTTCCTTTGTTTAAGCTTCCGTTAATAAAAATTTAAATTTTTGATTAACATATCTTTAACAAAATTATCAATATTTCAATCCTATTTCAGATTAACAAAATTATACAAATTTATGAATTATCAAAAAAAATTTATGTTTTTTTTTAAAAAAATGTATTTATAAGTTCACATTTTCATAATATATATAAATGTTATAATTATAGCTCATGCACATCACCCGCTTCAAAATTTTGGTTTATGAACATCTGCAAAAACTATGGTTTATAATACATTGGTAAAAATTAATTGAATTAAATTCACAAGTTTGAATATTTTTTTAATAAAAATCTATCTCCCCATACAAGTTAAACTGAATTTTACTTTTAAGCAAAAGTATTATCACATCTATGGCAAAACAAGCAAGTTTTAGAATTAGGAAGTTTTTAGGTGATAAGCGGCGAATTCTATTTATTATTTGAATAAAAAATTAATATACTTTCATATTGATAAAACCTCAATGAATTTTTAAAACAAAAAGCGATTTCTCTCACAAATTGAGAAATTCATTGATTTTTATAGAGGTCAACCTATTTTAAAATCCAAATTCTTAATTCTGAATTTTCAATTCTGAATTTCATAAAAATATTATTTTCATGACTAAAAATATAATT
>Ga0222657_1000809_pt1 | contig 13225 bp, 9 predicted proteins | sample AntAcemetagen474_FD_179858 | JGI IMG/M metagenome (GOLD analysis project Ga0222657, IMG submission 179858) | Saline water microbial communities from Ace Lake, Antarctica - #474 | ecosystem: Environmental > Aquatic > Non-marine Saline and Alkaline > Saline | place: Antarctica: Ace Lake | collected... | reverse complement strand
TCCGGGTAAAATCTGCTTCAGCAACGGGCGTGGACCCTCTTGTTCCATAAAAGGTAATTTTCATTCTTTCTTGTTTTGATAGACGAACTCTATTGTATCCTCTCCATAATCTTTTTAAAGCATAAAACATGCCACAAAATTATGAGCTGCATAATTACTACTAATTCAACCATTTAGCCTTACCTACACTTCCAGATAACTCCGCCACTTTGAAATATGTAGAAAAATTTCTAAATCCCTTTTCGCAAAGTTTCGAAACCATAGAAATCGACACAATAACATCAACGTTTTCATTTTGACGAATCCATCTGCTTCGCTATATAATGAGTGCTGACAGGCAACGCTGAAAAAGATATAATTGAGTTGAATCGTCAACATGGCAAGAGAGGACGACCCATGCTTCAGGAGAGATATCCCAAAGAAGTGGTCTTAACAGACGGTAAAGAGGTTACCCTAAGGCCTTTAGAGGAAGAGGATCAGGATGATCTGGTCCGGTTTTATCAGGAACTGCCCCTTAGGGAGCGATGGTTCTTTAAAGAAGACCCGTGCGATCCCTCCGTAATCAGTAAATGGGTTGATGCCAGGCGGACAGGGAATGCCCTTGGGGTACTGGCCATTTACAAGGGGAGGGTTTTGGCTCATGCCAGTCTTTTGCGCCGGACTTATGGTGGAAGGAAGCATGTAGGACGTCTTCGAATCACCGTCTCACCTCGCTTCAGGAGTAAACGGCTCGGGACATGGATGGTCTTCGATCTCATCAGACGTGCCATGGAATTGGGTCTCGAGAAGATTCAGGCAGATTTCATTGTCGGCGCAGAGGATCTCGCTATTGAGGCAGTTCAACGGTTGGATTTTGTAAGGGAAAGCCTGATAAAGGATTATGCGCAAGACGAAAAGGGGACCTATCATGATTGCCAGATTATGATAAAACACCTTCACAAAGAGTGGAGTGACTTCTAATAAGCTGAATGTATGGCCCATAAAAACCAAAAACGGATTGAATGGTCTACCCGACGAGGAAAGGTCATCATAAGCTCCTTCTGCAGTCCTGATGACATCGTATCGTTATCGTTTATAGAGGCCTATACAAAATATGCCAGATACAGGTCCATTGTCTCTAAGAAAGAGACCTTGATCAAAGCAGCCTCACAGCCGGATACCAATGTGACCCTGGCCTTTACACCGGATGGGAAAATCATCGGGTTCGGCATCTTGGGATACCCGCCTCCAGGGGAACGCTGGCAAAGGGTGGGAAACCGGATCATGATGGAGGTCTCGGTCATCGAGGTCGGCAGACCGTGGCGATCCCTCGGCATATCCAAGAAAATTCTCCGGTTCCTTGTTGACCACCCATTAGAAGAAAGAAGGATTTTCTATATGGTGGGGTACTCATGGACATGGGATCTGGAGAGGATATCAGCGATGGACTATCGGAACATGCTGATCAGCATGTTTTCTCAGCAGGGGTTTGAGACCTTCCAGACAAATGAACCCAATATTATGATGCGCCCTGAAAATCTGTTTATGGCCCGAATCGGCGCAAATATATCAGAGGCCATCCAGAAACAGTTCAAACAGGTACGGTTCGATTTGGACCCGTATGTTTGAGGCCAAAGCCTCTATTAGTCCGGGTTCTCCAACATTGGCAGTGAGTCATCATCAGGAAAACTGGCGGCGAAAACGCCACATCCCCAGACCGAATACCGTGCTTCCCAATAAGACCATGATCAGCACGGAATCCCACAAGATATCCAGGCCGGCCCCCTTGAGCAAGATACCGAGACAGGAATCAATATAGTAGTGGAGAGGAGACATATACATAAAGAGACGCATCCATGGCACCATGGCTTCGGGCGGGGTCCAGGCGCCCGATAGAAATATCATCGGGGCCACAATCAGCACGGTCAGCATACCCACCTGGGCCAGGTTCCGGGCGATGGTTGCAGCAAAAAGCCCGAGGCCAGCCGTGTTTAGAATGTAGAGGGTTGTGACCAGAAAAAATAGCAGCACGCTTCCTTTGATCGGCACATGGAAGACAGGTTCCATCACTGCAAAAAGGCTCACGGCGGTGCCTGCAAGAATGACCATTGTCATGGCAAGCATCTTTGGGACCATGATTTGAAAAGGTGTCAGGGGCGAAACCAGAAGCTGTTCCACCGTCCCCCGCTCTTTTTCACGCACCATGGCAGCCGCGGGCAGCAGAATAGCGAATACGGTGATGATGTTCAAAAGTTCCGTAATGGACATAAACCAGGCGTCATTCTGGTTGGGATTGAACCAGACGCGGTGGTCATCTTTGATCATGGGCAATGTTTCCGCACCGCTGGCGCTCATCCCAAGGCGTTTCAGGCCGGCTTCCAGACCGAATTCTCCGACGATCTGTTCCCCATAGCTTGCGGCGAGAAACCCGAGCACGGAATTGGTCGCATCGACCTGGAGTTGAACGCTTACAGGTTCGCCCTCGAGCAGGGACTCCTGGAATCTCGGCGGGATGTCCAGCACTATCATGGCCTTGTCCTTATCAAGCAATCTAAGCCCCTCAGAGGGATGTAGAATCTCTCCCTTAAGACTAAAATGGGGTTCCTGGAATCGACTGATCAATTCACGGGAGGCAAAACTCCGGTCATTGTCATGAAACACGGTCGCTGCCTTATTCAACTGCAGGGTAACCCCCGCGCCGGCGCTATAAATATCAACAGTGAATGCGTATACGACAAAAAATATCAATATAAAATCCCGCGAAAGCTGCAGTAATTCCTTCACGGTCATGACCCGCAATCTCAGAAGCCAGATAGCTGTCTTAGAAAGAATGTTTCCTTTTTTCATAATCATGACCGGGGCCTCTTGGTGAACAGGGAAAAACCGATGGTAAAGAGAATGGTTGCGTATCCTGCCAATATCAGGACGTTCGGCCAGAGGGATTTCAAACCAACACCTTTGAGAAAACTCCCCATGACAATATTCGTGTAATACATGGCAGGGAGCATATGGGCGATGGTCTGCGCTTGCCCGGAAAGGGAAGGAATGGGAATCAAACAACCGGAATAAAGCACCGCCGGGATCATGGTGAGGATGACCGTCACGATGATGGCTGCAATCTGTGTCCTGACGAAAACAGAGGCCACAAGACCGATCCCGGTGGTACAGATCACATAGAGGATGGACGCGGGAACAAAAAACGATACCTGCCCTTTGAAAGGAGCGCCATACAACTTTGTCGCCATCAACCACAGGATGAACATATTCATTGTAGAGATGCCCACATAGGGGACAAGCTTGCCCAATAAGAATTCTCCCCGTCTCACAGTTGATGCGTAGATATTGTAAATGGATCCACTCTCCTTCTCCCTCACCACGCCTAAGGCCGTGAGGAACGGGGGCGACAGCATCATAATGACCATAATGAGCTTGGGCGCCACGGACCAGATGCTCTTCACGCTTTGATTATAAAGATAGCGCACTTCTAATCTGACAGGCCGGACAATCCCTCGCGCCCGTTCAATGGGTATTCCCCGCGTCCTTGATAGATATCCCGCAAGCAACTCCCTGCTCATGGCAGCGTTTATTGCCGTGACATATCCCTTCGTGGTCTGGGCACGGAAGGGAAAGGTTCCGTCAATCAGCGTCTGTACATGGACAGGCCGGCCGTTGAGCAGGTCTTTTTGAAAATGCTCCGGGATAATAATGGCGGCACGGACTTTATTGTCCGTGAGAAGCAGGGTGAGGGTATGTTCGTCATGGACATAGCCTTTAAAATCAAAGTAACGGGAGTCTATAAAACGATAGGAATAGTCTCTGCTCATCCTGCTCCCGTCTTGATCCATAACCACAAAGGGGATATCCTCCACGTCCATGGAGATCCCATAGCCGAACAGGATCATGAGAAAGGCGGGCACGATAAAGGCCAAGGAAAAGAAGAGACGATCGCGGACGATTTCACGCCACTCCTTGTGGGCCACCACGAAGATGCGTTTTATATTCATGCTAAGGCCTGGGCCTCCTTTTCAAGGGTCAGGACCCGGTGGATAAAGACATCTTCCATACTGAGGGGACGCTCTTTGACATCTGTGAGATGAACACCGCCCGCCTCTAAGGTATTTTTAATACGCTGTTCAGCAGCACTGGCCTCTTTTGCCAACAGATGGATATGATTGCCGAAAAGGGCCACGCCCTTGAAATCGGCTTTTTCCAGAAGGCCCATGCCGATCAAGGGCCTGTCCGTACTCACCTCCAGCATGGTACCTGCTTCATTTTGCACCTGGCGTTTCATCTCTTCCGGCGTTGCGTCCGCGACCACACGTCCTGCATACATCAAAGCCAGGTGATCGCAGTGCTCTGCCTCACTCATGTAGTGGGTGGTCACTAAAATAGCCACACCCTCTTCACGGGAGAGCCGGAATAATATATCCCAGAACTGCCGGCGTCCAACAGGATCAACACCCGATGTGGGTTCGTCCAAAAAGAGGATCTGTGGCCGGTGCACTAAGGCACACCCTAAGGCCAGACGCTGTCTCACTCCCATGGGCAGGCTGCCTGCCGACCTTTTTTCATTGCCGGCAAGGCCTGCCATCTCTATGATCCAGGCGGTCCTCTTCCGGGTCAGGTTCCGGTTCAGACCATAGACCCCTGCATAGAGTCGAATGTTTTCCGCCACCGTCAAGTCCTGGTAAAGGGAAAAGGCCTGGGACACGTAGCCGATCCTTTCTTTAATCTCTCTTCTGGCCCGGCGCATCTCCGCCCCTGCCACAAGGCCTTCACCAGCCGTAGGCGGGAGAATCCCGGTGAGCATCTTGATGACCGTGGTCTTGCCCGCACCGTTCGCACCCAAGAGGCCGAAAATCTCCCCCTGTGGTACGCAAAAACTCACACGGTCCACGGCACGAAAGGCCCCGAAATCCCGGACCAGTTCTTCAGCCTTAATAGCGATTGACGCCTTGTCTGCAAAATTCTCCATTGAAGATGAAGAAGACGAAGATATCTGTCCTTCCGGCTCCACAAATCCCTGTCCGCGCATCAGTGCAATGAGGACATCTTCCAGTTCCGGCTCCCGGACATCGAAGGCGTCTACTTGAAGGGCCTGCAACGTGTCCTGAACCTGACGGATTGCCTCTTCAGGGCCTGACTGTTCAATGAACACCCGTAACCGGCGGCCAAGTGCCTCCACCTGGGGAAAACGGGATTTGAGCAGGTCAAATGCCTTGGCCTGTGGCTCGGCATGGAAACTAACCACGTTTCCCGGAACCAGATTCAGGATTTCTCCTGTCTTCCCATGGGCCAGCACCCTCCCTTCCAGCAAAAGGGAGGACCGGTGAAACCGGGTGGCCTCATCCATATACGCAGTGGACACCAGGGCTGTAACGCCTTGGTCGCGCAGGATTTCCGCCAAAATGGCCCAGAAGTCACGCCGGGAGACCGGATCCACGCCCGTGGTGGGTTCGTCTAAGATCACGAGATCAGGCTCATGGATCAGGGTACAGACCAGTCCGAGTTTCTGTTTCATCCCGCCCGAGAGGTTCTTCATGGGCCTGCCACGAAATGGATCCAGTCGGGTCATTGCCAGCAATCGGTCTTTTCGATCAGCCAGGTCCTTTTTTGAAACCATGCGCAGACGCGCAAAAAAATCAATATTTTCTTCAACGGAAAGTTCGGGATAGAGGTTCAGTCCAAGGCCCTGTGGCATGAACCCAACAAACTGTTTTATTTTCTCGGCGGTCCTCTCAGAGGTAATTTTGGTACCGAATACGGCCACCTCACCCTCATCAAAGGTCAGAACGCCTGCAATCGCCTTCATGAGGGTGCTCTTACCGCCCCCGTCCGGTCCGATCAGACCGTAGATCTCTCCGGGCCTGATTTCCAGGTCCACACCACACAGGGCCGCGTGTTTACGGTAAGATTTCTTGAACCCCTTCACCCGGACAACGGGATTCGAGTCTGTTTTTCTTACCACCTCGGCTTCACCCATGGCGTCGCTTCCTTCCATCGGATTACCGCATCGGCAGGCATGCCGGGGGTCAGGCAATGATCGGGATTTGCGGTCAAATAAAGTTTAACCGCATAGACCAGTTTGACCCGTTCATCAGTGGTCTGTACCTCTTTTGGCGTAAACTCGGCCCTGGATGAAATGTAACGCAGCGTGGCCGGAAACCCTCGATCAGGAAAAGCATCCGTATAGATCCGCGCGGGCAGACCCAGCCTGAGCTTTCCAATTAAAATTTCCGGCACATAGGCCTTGAGGTAGAGTCGATCCATGTCCACCAGATCAAATAGTGGGCCCCCGGAGGCCACCATTTCGCCCACGTCCACCAGCCGGGTCATCAGGATGCCCTGGGCCGGTGCCGGAATGGTCAGATCGGCCAGGATGCTTTGAACCTCCACCAGTGCGGCCCTGGCCTGTTCTCTCTGGGCCTTCAGCGCCCTAAGCTCGGCCGCCTTGACCTGGATGCGATCCCATCCCAGTTCAGCCTCCCTGAGCTGTTTTTCAGCCTGGATCCGGCCTGCGCCTGCCGATTTGAGGTTGCTTCTGGCAACGGTCCAGGCAAGGTCAGCCTCTTCCAGTGTGTGTTTTGCCACAATCTTCTTGGTTGCCAGATTTTTATAACGGATTTCGTCGTGGTGGGCCTGTTCTTCTGCGGCTTCTGTACTAACCAGGGTTGCAGAGGCATCCACCAGGGCGGCATCTGCAGCTTCTATGACCAGGGGAACCTCCTTTTTGACGGCTGCCAGCGCCATCTCAGCCGCTCTGACCTGTGCATCCAACACGGCCAATGCATACCCTGCCTGAGAAACTTTGGCCCGTGTCTGGGTATCATCCAACCGTACCAAAATCTGGCCCTGTTTCACCAGATCCCCTTCCCTGGCCAGGAGTTCTTGAACCCGACCGGGAAACTTGCCGGCAACGGTCAGATGATCTCCCTCGATACGGCCATTGGCCTGAATCAGCCCGTCAGGGAAAGGTTCTTTCTTGATCCAATGATCATATGCCAGCCAACCCCCAGTGCCAATCATAATGAACAGGACTATAAAAATGGCACGTTTAAAAAATAGTTTCATCCCAGTTCTCCGGTATTGATTCGTGATTTCGAGTTTCTAAGTCAGATTTTTATCCACAACACAGACCATCTCCATCGGTTGAGTCTCTTCACCTGCATCAAGTATGCCATAAAATTATGATTGCAATGCGTTGCTGAAAATGGTTTAAGGGCTTGCTCCATGGTGTTCGATACATCTACGATGCCTTCAGATTTAGAAAAACCTCGAAATCTTTTTCGCAAAATTTAGAAAATATCAAATAAGGGTCAGACAGGTGAGAGGCATAGAGGCTTTGCAGATGGCCGAACGGGATATGGATATGGGGGTGGCATGTTTTATGCAACGAAGCACATTGATATATTGAGAAGAGGGCAAAGTGAATGGACCTCAATGCTTAAGACCGTTTGCGTTGACGTTTTTGAATAGCGTAAGTGATCTATGCCAAAGCAAATAGACCAAAAAGATGGGGAAAACGATGAATTCTCAGACTACCTCGAGAGCGCCTTGTACATGATCGGCCCCATCGATGAAGTCAACCGGCCTGTGGAGGAAAAGGCCTGGGGGGTGCCATAGTCCGAGCGGAACGGTGGGCATAAAACAGGAGCACGCATTTTAGATTAATGGTTTATCAGCCTTCAGGCTTATTTCTGGATACCACGGCCACCAAGGTCGCTATTTTTGGAGCTTGAGGTGGGCCACAACATACAGGTATCAACATTTTTGTCTATTTTTATGGGAAGGTCGCCGATGAGAAACAAACCAACTTACGCCGAATTGGTAAATAGGGTTAGAGAGCTTGAGAAGGATACTCTTGAGCTCCAGCGAATAAAAAAAGCCTTGAACCTCGAACACCATCAAATGCTCTGCATTTTCAATGGCATCGATCAACCGGTTTATGTATGTGACCCAGAAACGTATGAGCTAATTTTTTCGAATAAATTTTTTGGTAGAATTTGGGGAAATAAGCTGGGAGACAAATGCTACAAGGTATTGCAGGGCCGTGACTCGCCATGCCCGTTCTGTACCAATGATCGCATATTGGGTGAAAATTTGGGCCGAACCTATATCTGGGAATTTCAGAATAGGACAACTGATCGTTTCTTCCATTGTATAGACAAGGCGATTCATTGGACAGATGGACGCATCGTCCGCTGTGAAATCGCTATTGACGTTACCGATTACAAATTTATTCAAGAATCCCTCAAAAAAAGCGAGAAACTTTTTCGATCTCTCATTGAATCCACACCTTCTGCGATATGTATCGTTGATGAACAATTGAAATATCATTATGTAAATCCAGCATGGGAACTGTTGACGGGTTATAGTAGAGAACAAATAGCTTCAATAAGCCTTTTGGATATTATCCCCCATGAGATGCGAGACCAAGTAAAGACAGATTCAGAAGCTTTGTTCGAAAAAGGCCGTGAACTTACGAAAGCCGAAGTTGAAATAACTGCAAAAAGCGGCGAAACCAGATCGATTAATTTTTCCAACATATTAATCGATTATAAAGGCCGTCCAGCCATTCTTTCATCAGGCTTTGATATTACCGAGCACAAAAAGGTTGTCACGCGCCTGAATGAAAAAGATAAGGATTTGTCAGACCAACGGAGGCGTCTTGAAGAGGCAAACATAGCCCTAAAGGTGCTTATCGAACACCGTGAAGAAGAACTCAAGGAAATAAGGGATGGCATCCTCTCTAACGTAAAAAGGTTGGTCTATCCTTACATAGAAAAAATGGAACACACCGATTTATCTTTCGAAAACAAAACATACTTGAATATCATCAAATCAAATTTAGAAAAATTAATCTCCCCCTTTTCAAAGAATCTTTTAGCAAAATCGTTGGATATCACCCCAACAGAACTTCAAGTTGCAGACATGATCAAGATAGGCAAAACAACAAAGGAAATATCCGAATTATTCAATGTGTCCGCCCGGGCCATCGAATTTCATCGTAACAATCTCAGAAAGAAGCTGGGTTTGAAAAATAAAAAAACAAACCTTAGATCTTACCTTTTATCCCTTTCCTAATATCAGCTTTTATTCGTATTTTACTCGTATTAATTTAACATTGTAAATTATGCAGTTCGCATTATACTATACAGAATTATATCAACTTTATTGGAGGTTCAATAGTTTGTGGAAAAGCGTGAAAAGGAATATTTAAAACTCATCGAGGATGTGCCGATCGGACTGTATGAATTTGATATTGCCAGTAACAGATTTATGGATGTTAACAACGCGATGTGTGAGTATACAGGTTATAGCAGAGAAGAGTTATTGAGTATAAGCCCTTCGGAGATTTTTACGGAACAAAGCAAGTCGTTGTTTGTGGAAAGAGTGTCCAGCCTGTTGGCGAATGAAACCCTTCCCTCAAAAGCACAGTATGAAATCATAACCAAACATGGCCAAAAAATTTGTGTGCTGAATAACATGCAAATCATTCAGGGAAAAGATGGCACGCCTGTTAGAACCAAAGGTGTGGTTATCAATATCACAGAAGAAAATATATTAAAGGATGCCCTGATAAAGAGGGAAGAAAAATACCGGTTGCTTGTTGAAAATCAAACGGATCTGGTCGTAAGGACCGATACGGAAGGAAGATTGTTATTCGTTAGCCCGTCCTACTGCGAAACCTTCGGCAAGACCGAAGATGAACTGGTCGGACAGAAGTTCATGCCGCTGGTCCATGAAGATGACCGGGAAACAACGACCAAAGAAATGGAGAAACTCTACCGACCTCCCCACACCTGTCATGTCGAGCAGCGCGTCTTGACCAAGGATGGTTGGCGTTGGTTGGCTTGGGCTGACAAAGCCGTCCTTGATGAAGAAAAAAGGGTAATTGCCATTGTCGGTGTTGGGAGGGACATTACCAACCGTATTCAGGCAAAGGAACAAATAGAGCGGTCAGAGTACAATCTGAAAATCAGGAATCAGATTGCCAATCTTTTTCTTACGTGCTCTGACGAAGAAATCTACGGAGAAGTACTACAGGTCCTTTTAAAGGCGTTTGACAGCGATTATGGACTCTTCGGATACATTGCTGAAGATGGAACTCTTGTCCTCCCTTCCCTGACCACCGACATATGGGACAGATGCGAGGTTGCCGGAAAGAACATCTTTTTCCCCTACGAGGCATGGGGGGGTATTTGGGGTCGAGCGCTTGCCGACAAAAAGGCTTACTATTCTAACGAGCAACACCATGTGCCTGAGGGGCATGTGCCCATATCCAGATCGCTGAATGTACCTATCCTTTTTCAAGGGGAGTGTGTGGGGTTGTTGGTTTTGGCCAATAAGAAAACGGATTATGATGAAACGGACAAGAAGTTGCTACAGGGCATCGCTGATTATATAGGCCCAATCCTGAGCGCACGCATGCAGCGGGATAGGATAAAAAATGAGCAGAAATTAACGGCTGACGCACTCATTGCCGCGAAAGAAAGGTATTGTAATCTCTTTGAAAATGCACCTGTCGGGATCGGCGTCACCCATTTGGCGGGTAACTTGATTGACACCAACCGGTCTTTACTTGAAATCCTGGGTTATTCCTTGGAAGAGATGAAGGCTATAAACATGTTGGCGCTATACGCTGAACCCGAAGACCGCAAGCGGATCATCAAGGATTTAAAAAAGACCGGGAATATTATTGATCGGGAAGTTCTATTTAAGCGCAAGAACGGCGAAATTTTCCACGCATTATTAAACATAGGCTTTTTAGATTCGGAGAACCGGGAGTACCTCCTTTCTACTTTTCGCGATATCACGAACCAAAAACAAGCCGAGACGGCGCTACGACAGAATGAACTAAAATTCCGCAGCCTGTTTGAATTATCCCCCCAGATTATGTGCTTAACTGATGTGGAAAATGGTAAATTTATCGAGGTTAATTCTAAGCTTTGTGAGATGTCGGGATGCACTAAAGAAGAGATCCTCGGTCAGACACCAAAGGGGATGGGATTTTTATCCGGTGATCAAGAAAAGAGTTTTATTAAGCAATTACAGGCATCAGAGAGGGTCATGGGATTGGAGGTGGACCTTAAGGCCAAGGATAATTCAATTATCAACGGCGCTATCTACTCCAGATTCATTAAGGTCGGAAACAAACGTCTTGTCCTTACCATAGTTCTTGATTTGACTTACAGGAAGAATTTAGAAGAACAGCTTCTCCAGTCACAGAAGATGGAGGCTGTTGGTACCTTAGCCGGAGGGATTGCCCATGACTTCAACAACATCCTTTCTGGCATTATGGGGTATTCTCAACTGGCAAAGATGAAGGCTCCAGAAGACAGCGAGGTGATTGCCGACCTGGATCAGGTGCTTCAGGCAGGAAACCGGGCAAAGGCCTTGGTACAGCAAATCCTGACCCTAAGCCGCAGACACAAGCAGGAAAAGCAGCCGCTCCAGTTAAGATACCTTGTCAAAGAGGTCCTTAAATTGCTCAGGGCCACCCTGCCCACAACCATTGAGATCCGTGAAGATCTGGCCAAAGACGCGGGTATTGTTAATGCAGACCCTAACCAGGTACATCAGGTGATCATGAATCTCTGCACCAACGCGGGCCATGCCATGGAGGAGAGAGGGGGCGTGCTAACAATTGGCCTTGAAAATGTGAAACTGGATGAGATTGAGGCCTCACGGTATCTGGATCTGGATGCCGGTTCTTATCTTAGATTGACGGTCAGTGACACCGGACACGGTATGAGCCCTGATACAATAGCGCAGATTTTTGATGCCTATTTCACTACCAAAGAGATCGGTGAAGGAACCGGCCTGGGACTATCCGTGGCTCATGGCATTGTTAAGAGCCACGGGGGCACAATCAGGGTGTATAGTGAACCAGGAAAGGGTTCCACCTTTTATGTGTATCTGCCCATCATTAAAGAGGCCGAAAAGCCTCAAGAGGAATCTGCACGGCCTGTTCCCACAGGAAATGAACGTATCCTTTTCATCGATGATGAACCTATGATCGTGGACATTGGCAAGCAGACCTTAGGGCAGTTGGGATATGATGTTGTTTCTTCAATGAGCAGCATTGAAGCCTTAGAGCTATTCCGAGCAGAACCTGACAGGTTTGATCTGGTGATTACCGACATGACCATGCCCCATATAACCGGAGACAAGCTGGCCCAGGAACTGATCAGGATTCGCTCTGATATCCCGGTCATCCTTTGTACAGGATTTAGCAAACAGATCTCGGAAGAGAAGGTGAAAAGGATAGGTATCCGGGCCTTTGTGATGAAGCCTATCCTAAGACGGGCCTTGGGAGAGACCGTTAGGAAGGTGTTGGATGAGAAATAATACCCGGTGCCGGTTCACAGGGTTACAGGTTCAGGCTTGGCGACTTTTTCAGGATTAAGGATGTATTTTGTGAATCTGAAAAACAGTAATCGGTTTGGAGTAACCCTTGACCTTCTGAGGCAACTTTCTTTCCATATCAAGGGACTTATCGAGCCTCTTGACCGTGTTTTCACTCGCCAGTATGTCGCACTGAAATTCCTTGGTCATATCCTGTATCCGTGAGGCTAGATTGACAGTATCGCCAATCAGGGAATAGGAAAGCCGATCTTTGCTTCCTACCGTGCCGGCCAGCACCTCTCCCGTATGGATACCGATACCATGCCTGAACGGCCTTTTCCCTTCCTTGACCCGCACCCTGTTTAACTCTGCCAGGCCTTTCCTCATCTCGAGGGCGGCCTGCACGGCCTTATCCGCATGTCCCGCGTATGCTAAGGGAACGCCAAAGACGGCCTCCACCTCGTCTCCCACATACTGGAGGACCACCCCTTTGTGTTTATGGATAGCCGCCTCCATGGCCGTAAAATAGGCCCTCATGCTCTTGATGACCTCTTCCGGTTCATTCTCCTCCACATAATTCGTGAAATCCCGGAGATCGGAGAATAAGAGTGTCGCCTCTCTTCTTTGGCCGTTTACAGGGATTCGGCCCGCAAGGACTTGGTCCCTTATCTCCGGAGTAACAAATTTGCCGAACGTGTCTCGTATTTTTTCCCTTTCTATCAAGGCGGTTATCATCTCATTGCCGGCGTCACCTAAAATCCCCACTTCATCGTTTGAGACAACCCGTATCCTTTTCGTAAGATCGCCATTCTCTACTTTCCCCACCACGTCCAATACCTCGCTCAGAGGATTCGAGATCGACTTTCTAACAAGGGAATTTAATCTCAAGGCAATGATG
>Ga0222657_1000804_pt1 | contig 13315 bp, 9 predicted proteins | sample AntAcemetagen474_FD_179858 | JGI IMG/M metagenome (GOLD analysis project Ga0222657, IMG submission 179858) | Saline water microbial communities from Ace Lake, Antarctica - #474 | ecosystem: Environmental > Aquatic > Non-marine Saline and Alkaline > Saline | place: Antarctica: Ace Lake | collected... | reverse complement strand
CAGCTATTTCTAACGTGGATATGATCACTAAATAATTTCAGACAAGCAAGAGCAGTTTGAATTTCTTGTATCGAATCTTCATAATTTTTTTTTGGAGATTTGTTAAAATCTATTTTTGCACACACTTTATTGTGATATTCTTTTATTAGCAATTCTTTGTATTGTTTCATCAAATCTTTGATTTCACTGGGCTTTTCAATAAAATATGGATTATTATTCATTAGTTGTTTCCTATACTTCAGTTGTTTTTGTAATTGGTAATTTGAAAAATGGAATATATTCACATTACCCAATCGTAATGATCTAACTTTCAATTCCAAATTTAAAATTGGAAAAATCAGTTCAACATTTTCCCTTAAAGAGATTAGTTTTTTCACAATAGAATTTCCTTCTTTAATAATAAATTTCAGACGATCTTCTTTTTTGATTTTTATTAATTCGGTCAAAGTAGATTGTAAATATGATATTACTTCTTCCCGAGTTGCAATTTCGCTTATCTCGGGAGATTCAAGTATGTTCTCAATCATTTGTTGAAAAAGTTTTGATCCTTCTTCAGTTAATCCGGTTCCTTCGAAAAAAGTTGCCCACCACATTTGATATTTGGAACCTTTTAAATTGTTTTTTAAAACAAAAAATTCAATCATATTTTCATTGAACATTTTCTTAATTGAGCCAATAATAAAATCTTTATTCATATCTTTCTCTTTGTCATTTACTTTCATATTTTATTAATCATATAATCTATTTATCCAAATCTTAATAATCGGGTTTTCAAATTTATAGGAGCCCTTCAATCTCAGAATCAGAGTTTTCTGCAGCAGACTGTTAAGTGCTGTATTGATGGTGGATTTCGGTGGAAGGTTATATTTGATCATCGTATCGTTCGCCAAGATGCTTTGACCTTCCAAATCGCTGAGAGCATATAAAACTTTTCTCTGATTTGCATTTAATTGCTCATAAATCGTACGAAAAGCATCGGATTGACTTTCAATTATACGAGAAAGCCATATATCTTTAAAGTCATTATTCTGCGGAATATCCTGATAAACCAGATCCCAGGCAACATAGGCTGCATATTGTGTGTAATGTGGATGGCATTCGCTGAGTTGCAAAATATTTTCAATGGTGCTTTGATGGATTGGTAATTCTGTCTGGTTAAACATAGATTTGATGTATGAAGTTAAATCAGAATTGGAAATAGGGTCGAGGTTCATTTTGTCACCAAACTGGAAAAATGGAGATTTTGCATCGGAAAAAATCGCAGTCATCAGAGATTCTTTACTTCCCGAAAAAATGTAACTCACATTTTGCTGATGCTGAAAAACCGAACGCATAATATTTTTCAGGAAAGGATCTAATCGTTCAACTTCTTGGAATTCGTCGAAAGCGATACAAATAGGTTTTGGGTAATTTATTTTTTGTGGTAACTCTAAAATTGATTCGATGGTTCTAGATATTTCTTTTGGTTTTATATCAAGACCGATTGATGGATTACCCATTGCATCCAATGATACTGTCGGAGTTATGTTTTTCAAATAATCTGACAGCTTCTTTAATATGGAAGTAACTCCGTGTTTCCAGGTGAACAATTCATGGGTTAGAACGTTGAGATATTTAGTGGCAAATTCTCTATTGTCACGGATATTGAAAAGATCGAAATAGATAGTCTTTATACTTTCAATGCGGGAAAATACGTTTATAATTAAAGATGTTTTTCCAAATCGCCGTGGCGAATATAACCAAAGCGAGTTACCGCTCTTGATGGCAGAAGCCAGATCATGAAGTTCTCTTTGGCGGTTACAGAACTGTTTATCCCGAACTACTTTTCCAAATTGAAACGGATTAACCATGATCCCTCCAGTACGCAATTTTACGGACCGTATTTTTACAAACTGATATTTGATGTCAATATCTTTTTCAAATTGAAGTGATTAGAAAGAAATATATTAGTGTCTCTTGTATATTAATACAATCAATTTGGGTTCGTAAATTTACGGTCCGCAATTTTACGCACCGGGAAATTTCATTTAATCTATAATATTATTACTTTACTTGCCAATACAGAAATTTTCAAAAATATGATTCAGAATATCATTTGTAGTTATTTTACCGATGATCTCTTCCAAAGCAGAGCTTGCTTCTTTTAAATCGAAAGCTGTAAATTCAAAACCAAGTTTGTTTTCAATTGAACTCGAAGCACTTTGAATAGATTTTATTGCTCGTTTTACAGCAGCAATTTGACGAGTATTACTCAAAATACCGGAATGCAATTCTTCTTCTGAAATCTCGATGTCTTTAATTAGATATTCTTTAATTTTTTTTAACCCGTTTTCCTGGATAGCAGAACAGAAAATATAATCTTTCCTGAATTTTTCCAACTCTCTCTCAGAAAAAATATCTACTTTATTCAGAACTTTTATGATTTTATCTGATCCTACCATTTTCTTGAGGATTTCGTATTCCTCATTATTCTCGTTACCATCGATGATAAAAAGAATCTTATGTGAGTTTTTGATAACCTCATAAGAACGTTTTATTCCCGCTTTTTCTACGGAATCAGAAGTATCGTGGATTCCGGCAGTATCAAAAATTCTTATTAAATAACCGTTGAGAGAAATTGCTTCTTCCAGGTAATCACGGGTTGTGCCCGGAGTGGGAGTAACTATAGCTCGTTCAGTTTCCAGGAAGGCATTGAAAATACTTGATTTCCCAACATTTGGAGCACCGACAAGACTAATCTTCAACCCATCTCTTAGGATGAGACCTTCATTACCGGTTTTTGCTAAATTTTCTAATTCTTGTTTCAAAGATGTTAAGTTACTTTTCAGTTTAGAAATATTAATATCAGGGATATCCTGTTCCAAAAAATCTATTTCCAGTTCAAGTGAAGTTCTGTAATCTGTTATTTTTTCCAGCAGGTTCTCGATTTGATGATAGAGGCTTCCTTCAAGTTGCTGAATGGCAGCATGTAGCGATTTCTTTGTTTTGGCATTGATTAGGTCTCCAACAGCTTCTGCTTGAGTGAGATCCAACCTGTTATTGAAAAAAGCACGTTGAGTGAATTCACCTGGTTCTGCCAAGCGAGTTTTTTGTAAAATAAGTTCCAGAATTTGGTTGGCAATGAATGTGCTGCCATGACAGGAAACTTCAACAACATCTTCTCCTGTATAGCTGTTTGGAGTCTTGAAAACAGTAACTAAAACTTCATCGATGATTCTGTTTTTATCAACGATTTTACCAAAATGAACAGAATGAGTTTTAGATTTATTTAATGGTTTGTTTCCCTTAAAAATTTCAGTAATGAGTTTAATCGAATTCTCACCGCTGATGCGGATAACAGCGATTCCTCCAATTCCGATTGGTGTGGAAATCGCGGCAATTGTATCGCCTTTATATTCCATGTCGAAACTATTTTAGGAGGATTTTAATTTTTTTATAAATTTGTTCCGGATTTGTTTCTATCAGTTTTCTTAGCTCAGAGATTTTACCGTGTGTCACAAAATTATCTGGAATACCAAATGAGTAAATTTTTACATCAGAATCAGAATAATAATCTTTGATTGCAGAGCCAAAACCACCGATAAGACTGTTATCTTCAAGCGTGAAAATAGTTTTTACTTTCTTTTTAAGATCATTTAGGAATTTTGTATCAAGAGGTTTCATGAAGCGAGGATTTATGAGGAAAGGTTTAATTTTGGGAAAATCCTTTTTCATTAATTCACAGATTTTTTCTGCGTCAGCAAATGCGTTTCCGATTCCCAGAATGGCAATATCTTTCCCTTTTTGAATAATCTCATATTTTCCCAATTCTACGGGAGCAATTTTCTTTTTACGGAAAAATGCATAACCGCGAGGATAACGAATTGCAACAGGTCCGTCCTGATAGTTTCCAGCAAACCTGAGCATGGCAGCGAATTCTTCTGCATTTGTGGGAGCCAAGATTACAAGATTTGGGATAAAATTAAGATAAGAAAGATCAAAAGCGCCATGATGAGTTGCTCCGTCCTCTCCAACAAGACCAGCTCTATCCATGCAAAAAACAACCGGTAGTTTCTGCAAAGCAATATCGTGGATAATCTGATCTAATGCTCTTTGTAAAAAGGTGGAATAAATTGCTAAAAATGGTTTGATTCCTTGAGTTGCCAGTCCTCCAGCGAAAGTCACAGCATGCTGCTCAGCAATTCCCACATCAAAAAATCTTTCCGGATATTTTTCTGCGTATTTTGTCAGTCCGGTTCCATCTGTCATGGCAGCAGTGATTGCTACTACATCTTTGTTCTCTTTGGCAATTTCACATAAAGTATCACCAAAAAAATCTGAGTAAGAAATTCCCTTCTTTTGATCAACTTTACCGGTTTCTATTGTAAACGGTCCAAGACCGTGAAATTTTGGGGCATCATTTTCGGCAAATTCATAACCTTTACCTTTCTGGGTGACTATATGCACCAAAACCGGACCTGTCATATTTCTCTTCACTTTATTAAAAATTCTTACGAGCCTTCCGATATTATGACCATCAACTGGACCGACATATTTGAATCCCAGGTCCTCAAAAATAACATTGGGGACAAAAGAATTTATCAGGTTCTCTTCAAACTTCTGAGCACTCCAGATCAATCTTCTTCTTATTCTAAGAGGAAAATGCTGAAATAAATCCCATATCTTACCCTTGATAGCATTATATGAACGACTAACCAGAATGTTGGTGAGATAAGCTTGTAAAGCTCCGACATTTTTTGAAATAGACATATTATTATCATTCAGGACAACAATTATATTTTTTTGCAGATGACCCAGATGATTCATTGCTTCAAAGGACATTCCGCCTGTAAGAGCTCCATCTCCTATTATAGCAACGGTTCTTCCTTTCTTATTTTTCAAATCTTTGGCTGTGGTAATGCCCAAAGCAGCAGAAATTGAAGTGCTGCTGTGACCTACGCCAAAAGCATCGTATTTGCTCTCAAAGATATTATTGAATCCGCTAATTCCGTTAAGTTGCCGCAGTGTGTCGAAACGGTCATTTCGCTCTGTTAAAATCTTGTATGCGTAAGATTGATGACCAACATCCCAGACAATGCGGTCATAAATCGGATTGAATATTTTGAGGATGGCAATTGCCAGATCAGTGGCACCCAGGCTCGGAGCAATATGTCCGCCATTTTTAGCAGTTACTTCGATAATTCTTTTTCTTACATCTTTTGCCAACTTCTTAAGTTCCGGAAGAGTCAGCTTCTTCACATCTTTAGGAGTTTTTATTTTTTCTAACATTTATTTACCTTTTTTATATTCATTAATCGAATAGCATGTTTTTCTTATGAAATAATTAGTCAAATTAAATCACAAAATTTGTTTATCAATCCATTCAAGAACATTTTTAATTCCGGTTTTTTTCAAAGAAGAAAAAGGATGTATATTTTCGAATGGAACATCAAATTCTGTTCTCAATTTGTTTATTGCAGGATTTATTTTTGATTTTGTGATTTTGTCCGATTTTGTGGCAATAACGCAAAATGGAAGGTTTCTGGATTTAAGCATTTCGATTATGATCAAATCTTTTGAGTCAGCTTTATGACGGATATCAACCAGAACGATTACACCTTTTAAATGCAACCTTTGCTCAAAATAGTTTTGAATCATTTTTTTCCATAAATTCCGTTCTGTTTTGCTAACTTTAGCATAACCGTATCCGGGTAAATCTACAAAATTCACAAAACCGGATTTCTCAGCAATCTTGAACCTGATCTCAAAAAAATTGATCAAACGGGTTTTGCCTGGAGTGGAACTTGTTTTGGCAATTGCTTTTCTGTTCAGGATTGTATTTATCAAAGAAGATTTGCCTACATTGGATTTTCCAGCAAAAGCTATATCAAAATAAGCTGAAGCAGGATAATCATCCGGGTTAACCGCACTTTTAATAAATTTGGATTCTACTATTCTTATCATTTATTTTACCACAAAGCCACAAAGACACAAAGTTTTATTTTTCCCGTTAATCCTGTTTATCCCGTCAATTTTTTCCGTACAAATCCGTAATGCTTGCGTTCCCACGCGGGAGCATGGGAACGAGTTGGCAGCAATTATTCACTATAAATTAACGAAGATTTATCTGATTCCCAGATTTCAATCTCTACCAGTTTACAGCTGTTGATACTTATTTTTTTGCTCATTTCATCATAGAAATACCTGGCAATATTTTCCGAAGTAGGATTGACATTTTGAAACATTTCCAAATCGTTTAAAAGCTGATGATCCAATCTATCTGTTATTTCATTTAAATATTTTTTTACTATTCCAAAATCTATGGTTAGACCAATTTCATCAAGCTTTTGGCAATTAATAGCTACCCGAACTTTCCAATTATGCCCATGAAGATTTTTGCAGGGACCATCATATCCAACAAGTTTGTGTGCTGCTGAAAAATCGGAACTTACATTTAATTTGTACATTTAATCCTCCAATCAGAAAACTGATTTTATATATCAAAAAATTTTTTCCAACTTCAATTTGTAAAGAACTTTAATAATTGACAAAAAAACATATATTCCAAAATTTCCTCAACAAAATTATTTTCGGTTTATTAAAAAATCGGGAGAAAAGAAATGAAATGCAAAGGTAAAATAAAAGAAAAAAATCGGTTTGGCAAAATGATTAAACGAACTTGCGGAGAAAAACTATCCGAACATGCAATTTTCTGTCACGTTTGCGGTAAACCCACGAATGCACTTTCCGCACCACTTTCATCCAAAGCAAATTGGAAAGAAACCTGGATAGAGTTCAAAGACAGGAAATCGAAGTTTTATCCTTTTGCGATTTTCATCATCTTAACCGCTTTTCTATTGGTTGGATTATCAGTTTATTTTGGTAGTGGAAATTTCTTTGATAATAATTATCTTTTCATAAATTTGTTTTTGCTGATAACAGTTCCACTGGTATTAATTCCTCTTTCTTTCAAAAAAGAAAACTATTCAAATTATTTTACTATTAAACTGTTTTTTTTAAATTTAAAACACTATCCAAAATTTTTTCTGTTTACCTTGATAAACATTCTGTATTTTTTTCTGATGAAGATTATTTGCACTGGCTATCTTCTGAATATTGCCATTGATCCTGTTTTACATATCGTAAGATTGGTAATGGTTTTGTATTGGATTGCTATCGTTGTTCCTGCTCCTGTTTTGATGGTCCGCAAATCTTTGAATCCGATAAAGGCAATTATTGTAAGCTATAAAGCTGGGAAAGAAACACGCTGGCAACAGTTTTTCCTGGCAATTAGAATTGTATTGGTAAATGTATTAGGAGCAGCTATTGTAGGTCTGGGTTTACTTGTGACTATTCCTCTTTCATATTTACAGCTTGAAAAGTATTATTCAAAAATGGAAGAATACGAACTTTTTGAATAATAGAAAAGAGACCAGCTTGGTCGCTAATCGAGTTACATAAATAGTGTCTGTCCGTAAACTCATCCTGCTGTCCTTCTCTTAAAAAAAAGAGAAGGAATATAAGAAAGATTGGAAGAAAAAAAATAGCAAGAAGTCATCCCTCTCTTGTGATAAAGAGAGGGACCGAGGGTGAGTTAGAAAATGAAAAATGATACTTTGCAGAAAAACACATAAATAGGATTTGAAATGGAGCATCTAAGAATTGGAATTGTCGGTAATATTGGTGTTGGTAAATCCACCCTGGTAGATGCAGCAAGTACATCTCCTTTGCATGAAATATTACTAAGCACAATTCCAAATAGAACAGGTGATGAAAAAGTATTTGCTTTCAAAGAAAAATTCAACCCTAAAGTATTGGATGCTTTCTATAAGAACCCTGTTGAAAATGCCTTTATGGCTCAAATAGAATTCTTTAATGGCCGGTTGGATAGGCAACTGAAAATAGAAGGCTGCAAGGGAGTGATCTTAGAAGACAGAACTCTTCCCGAAGATTATTTTATTTTCGGTCTGGCTCAGAAAATTCTGGGAAATATGAGCGAAGAAGAATTTTTGGCTTATCAGCGCACCTACAACCTGATGACAGAAAAAATCCCTGAACCGGATTTAATTATTTATTTGAAAGCTGAAGTTCCAATCCTCTTACAGAGAATAAAAGAGCGGGGAAGAAAAAGCGAAACCGCAATCTCTGCCAGCTATCTTTCACTTCTTAATGAACTTTATGAAAAATTTATTTCCCGGCATGTGAATTGTCCTGTTTTGACAATTGATGCTAATATCGATACTCCTATCAAAGAGTTTTTGTGCGGTGTAGTAACTAGGATTGCTGATAAAATAAAAGAGCTGGATATCAGGGTAGCAACTCCGGGAATCAGTGAATGGGTAACTTTACCGGAAACTGCTGCAACTTTAAAAGCAATCGATGCTGAAAGAAAATTAGAAACGTTTTTAAAAGAAAATCCTAAATTGATCACAGTTGCCGGAAATGTTGGTCTGGGTAAATCCACACTCGCAGCGATCATGGAACGAAGCTTGAATATTAAAGCTCTTTACGAAAATCCCGAAGAAAATCCTCTTTTAGAAAAATTCCTGGCAAATAAAGCAGCGTATTGTTATGAACTTCAGTTGCATTTTCTTGAAATGAGAGCTAAACTTCATAATGAGGGAAAAAACTCAAATTGTAGTTGTGTGATGGATCGTTCGATTCCGGAAGATTTACTGGTTTTCTGCTATCAATTTTTGAAGGACGGATATCTGGCGAGAAATGAACTGGATTCTCTTACAACGAGCTTTAAGAAGGTTTGTGATGAAATGGCATCTGCAGATTTGATGATTATCTTAAAGGGTAATCCGGAGTTTGCCTGGAACCGTATTCAGCAACGTGGACGGGAAATGGAAATTGAAGGCGGCTGGAGCAAAAACGAAATCGAAGCTTTGGGTTTCTGGTACAATTCTTATGCGAAAGATGTGAGCAAGTTTGGATTTCACAATGGTAAAATTCTGGAAATAGCTGTTGAAAAAATCGATTTTACAAATCGGATTCATGTGGGTTATATCTTTGAGGATATTTATAATATTTTCACGTCTCACAATTAAAATAGTCTGTCATTCCCGCGAAAGCGGGAATCTAAAATAATAACAAAAATATAGTAATGAGAAAAAAGGAAATCAGATGAAAAAGAGAATCATTTTTTTAATTGTATTAAGTTTTATTTTTCTTTCACTTTTTGCAAGCGAAGAAAGCAATAAAGTAATTGAGCTTGAAGATGAATCCCTGTTAATGGCTGTTCTCTGGCATCAGACTTCAGCAGAATACGCAGCTCTGGCTTATCAGGCGTACAATATTGCCAGGTTGAGATTAGATGAAGATTTACAGATTAAGAGAGAAAAGAAAAGAGCTATTATTGTAGATATCGATGAAACTGCCTTAAACAACTCATTTTATAATGCCAAAGGAATAATTCAAGAGCAGAAATACCCGGAAGATTTTTATAAATGGATAGATTCAGCACAAGCGGAACCAGTTCCGGGAGCTTTGGAATTTCTTACATACGCAAAAGAAAAAGGTTGTGAAATTTTTTATATATCGAATCGCCGGGCAAGGTGCATCGAGGGAACTATGATGAATCTGAAAAAATTTGGCTTCCCCTTTGCAGATGAAAAACATATACTCCTGAAGAAAGATAAGATAAGCAAAAAAGAAAGAAGACAATTAGTTGAGGAAGAATATTTTATTGCTCTTTTAATTGGAGATAACCTGATTGATTTCGCAGAAGTTTTCAAAGGAAAAACAATTGAAGAACGTTTTGCAGATGTTGATCGACTAAAAAATGAGTTCGGGAAGAGGTTTATTGTTTTACCAAACTCAATGCATGGAGAATGGAAAAAAGCTCTTTATGATTATGAGTGGAACTTGACAAAAGAACAAATGATGGAGAAAAGAATTCGACGTTTGAAAACGTGGTAAAAATTAAAAAAAACATAACAAGTTTTTAAAACTTGTTATGTTTAATGTATTGCAGATTCAATCTTGTTGACTGAATCGAAATGGACAGCCGGATGTGATACATAAAAAAAGGAAGCTGATTGCTCAGCTTCCTTAAATATTTCTGTAATCAGATTAGAAATTAACTTCAGCAGTTATGAATGCATTGAACATAGGAGCAGGATTTACTTGCATTGTGTTAACCCCATTCAGATCATCATTTCTGCCGTAATCTGCGCCATAATATGCTCTGGTGTAGTTATCTTCACGGTTATTAATGTTCTTCAGGTCTAAACGAATCGATGCATCTTTACCACCAAGTTTGAATGAGTACATCATATCGCAATTAATTGCAAAGAAATATGGTAATATTGCTTCTTCCATTATGGGATCACCATTGGCATCTTCACCTGTTTGATATTCGTTGGTGTAAGATCCATAATACTCATCCCACCAGTTTCCGGAAAGACCTACACGGAAATTTCCATCCATTGGCATATCAAAGAATGTGTAACCAAATACAAAGTTAGCCATCTGTTCAGGTGCGAATGGTACAACTTTATCAACTATTACAGAATCAGGTTCACCAAAGATTTCATCAACTTTCATGTCAATCCAACGATTCTGTGCATATGTTGCTGAAAAACCGAAATCGAAATTGTTTACAAGCCCATTAGCAGCGAATTCCACACCTTTATGCAGAGCTTCACCAGCATTGATAACAAGATAGTCAGGATTGAGCCAGACACTTTCGATTTTTTCTTTATACACTGTGTTATAGTAGTTTACATTCAAATTGAATGGCATGCCCACAGTTGAACCCATAAAACCTACACCTACTTCATATGTATTGGTTTCTTCCGGTTCAAGCTTTGTAACTGTTCCATCAGCATTTGTTTGAGAATCATCAGGACCGCCGGATCTGCTGTACCAATCTCCAAGTTTGGGTTCTTTGTAAGCTATGCTGTAATTTGCCAGAACATTAAAATAATCTGTTACATTATAGTTAACACCGAATTTTGGTGAGAAGAAGTCATATGTTTTTTCATAGTCACCTTCAGAGAATTTCAAAGTTCCATCAGAATTTATCATATCTTTTGTGGCATAGTAATAATCTCCTGTGTATAGCCCTAAACCATAATCGAAGATTCCAATTGGAAGTTCTTCAACTTTTGAATTGTAAACAGCGTACTGACCATCAAGCATGATATTAAGAGCAGGAATAGGTTGGATTTGAGCTCTGGCAAAACCGGACATATTGGTTACAATACCATAGTAATTATATCTATCCTGAGCTTGATAATAGATACCGCCAGAATAACGAAAATCCCAAGAATGGGCAACATGTAGAGCTTTCCAATGTCTCCATTCACCACCAACAACCACTTTTACCATATCATTGATGGTATGATCTAAATAAGTATTGAATCCAAATTGTTTATGATGGTTCTGGCTGTCATTTGTCCATGTGTGTGAATAGTCACCATTGGGAAGATTCTTAGCTGAATACCAAGCCCATTCTCCAGTATACCAATTAATTGAGCCAAGAGGTTCACCATTATAATGTGGTCCCCAACCATTAACTGTTGTGGAGTCGCTTGCTACAAATCCGTTAAGTTCGTTCCCGGTTACTTGGTAAATATGAAGTGCATGGCGTCCAAAATATTTCCAGTCTGTTCCTTCGCTAAGGCTCTGATAATATATGCGACCGGTTTCAACATCAAATTTGTCATTTCTGAGGTATTTTCCACCACCATCACCACGAGTAAAAAACACGTTGGTCATCAACAATGAATTATCAGAAATTTTCCATTCATCGCGCACAGAAAGTTGAGGTTTAGTGTAATAGTTTTCCTGTTCTTTGTTGTTGTTACGGTTGTAGTTACGACCAAGTATTTCCTGTAAAGCCATATCAGTGGAAGCACGAGCCTGGTAATGCCATTGAGGAGCAACGATAAGGCTTGTGTTAACTTGGTGGTCTCCCCAGAGATTTTGAACTTCAGCACCAAAAGACCAGCCATTATAGTATGTACCAATCTGGTAGGAGTCACCGACTTTTCTTTCTGCCATCACACTATAATTGAATTTTCCACCCTTAAGATTGCCGGAATTGTAACGAAGTAATAAATTGTAGTTATAAGGAGTGAAATCAGCCATATCACCTTTTCCATCTGCAACTTCATCTTGCACATAATATCCACCAGCGGATGTTCTGAATGTCCATCCCTTAATTGGATCAGATCCGACACCGATTGTTTCGATATTTACAGAACCACCAAAAACACCTGAACCATACATTGAAGAACCTGCTCCTCTTTGAACCTGAACAGATTTAATGTTTGAAGAAAGACCGGTCCAGTTAGACCAGTAAACTTGTTGGCTTTCCGGGTCATTTACAGGGATACCATTGATAAGTATCTGAACCTTGTCCTGATCGAACCCACGAATCTTGAGTTCGCCTTCACCTAATCCACCAGTTGCAGAAAATAATCCCGGAACGCCAGATAACAGCTGCGGAACATCCTCTGTTGTATAAACGTTAGAAATATCTCCCTGGCTGATGTCGGTAAAAGCGATCGGTGTTTCCCTGGTAACAGCCCGGGTAGCATTAACAGAGATTCCTCCGAGCTCGATAGCTTGAACTTTTAATGAAAAGTTCAACATGGCAGTTTCATCGGCTTTTACTTCAATCTCTTTTGAAACTTGCTCGTAACCCACGAAACTTACAGTAACGGTTTGAAAACCAGCAGGAACATTCTTAATGATATAACTACCATTCTTTTTTGTATAAGTTCCTGTTTCAGTACCTTCAAGGTACACGGCAGCATTTGGTAATGCTTCACCTGTACCTTCGATAGTAACTTTTCCTGCAACGCTACCACCAGCAGCAAATAAAGCATGCGGTAGTATTAGCAAAATTGATAAAATAACGAACAACAAAAGTCTCTTCATGCAAATCCTCCATCGATTTTTTTTGCCTTTTCGGCATTGAAACATTAAGTTTCTTTCATTCGGAAAAAAATCAATCGTCCTCACATTGTCAAGTTAAAATGTTCTCAAATTTCTTTTAAAATTTTTATTAGAAACTATATGCAGATATTAATTAGATTATAAGCTGGTTTTCATAAGAATTTATTTTTTTTTAGAGAAAACTTTTTTTTTAATGACGCGTATTTATTAAATAAGTTTTATCATAAAAGGCCAAAATTAAAAAAATATGTTAGTAAATCTTTCAAAAACATTTAGAAAACGGTTAGTCGATCTTCCTCCTAAACTCATCCTGCTGTCTGGGCGTAGCTTTAGTGGAGACTGACTATCCTTCTTTTTTTGATGAAAATATGAAAGATATTCCATAGAGAAGGAACATAAGAAATGCAGGAAGAAATAAAAAAAA
>Ga0222657_1000797_pt1 | contig 13372 bp, 7 predicted proteins | sample AntAcemetagen474_FD_179858 | JGI IMG/M metagenome (GOLD analysis project Ga0222657, IMG submission 179858) | Saline water microbial communities from Ace Lake, Antarctica - #474 | ecosystem: Environmental > Aquatic > Non-marine Saline and Alkaline > Saline | place: Antarctica: Ace Lake | collected... | reverse complement strand
TCAATTCCCAGAAAGATCTCCCTGATAACAGATAAAGTCGGGTTCTTATACATTCCAAAAGTGTAATCACCTTTTTGATAATAGGTATAATCGCCTTCTTTAACTAAAGTATTTGTCTCATCCTGAAACTTCAGGTATGTAAGATCGGAGAAATCGATTTCAAAAGAGTGCCAACCGCTTTTGTCCATCAAATCAAGATAATCCTGAGTTTCCAGGGGATGCCTGATTTCATAAAAAGTTGTGGAGTCTGCTCCCAACCTGATGATAAGTTCCTGAGTTAAACTATCGGTTGATGAAATACCTCTTGCACGTTCAGAGTAAACCCAGAACCTGATTTTGTTGTATCCCAAAAGGTTTATCACTTCTCGAAAACTTTGATTTACAAGTCCATAATGCCCGGGCTGAATATTTTGATAATCCACGATTAAAGATTGTTCCAGGGTATTATCTCCATCCTTCTTAATAACAGTACCCGGAGCAGGTTTATAGTGCATATCCTTCTGATTATCGATAATTCCAACTATCATACTTTCATTATTAGCTTCCAGTTCGCTGGCAGGAATAACCTGGTCTTCAATATTTTTTATGAAGCCTTCTTCCCATTTGTTTCCCACCAGATCCAGAGAAACCAATCTTATCCTGGCAACATCTTCCACCTCAAACCAGATCCTGGCATAACTGATCAATTCAAGGTCCGGTGTTTTATTGGATTCGTTGGAAATAATACTATAATTTTCCGCATCATGAAGAGGAATGCGGAACAGCTTCCAACCTTTATACTGGCTTTGTAAAAATATTGTGTCCTGTAAAGATAAAGAATACTCGAAATAAATATCTCTCTCATTGAGAGAACCATTTCCGTCCAGGTCTTCAGTATCCAGGTCACTATTGTCTTCAGTTCCATTAATTTTTGGATAATCACCATTCTGATTCTTATTATTATCAAAATCATCAGTTGGGTCATCACCGGGCTGACCATCCGGAATTCCATCTAAACCAATATCTTCGTCGTAATCCAGAATACTATCCTTTGGTTTACCGGTAATACCATCTTCACTGTTTAGAACTCCCTCACCTCCAAAATCAGTATAAAAATCCTCATTAATATCTCCCATATCGATGTGCATCAAAACTGGAGATTGAGTGCTACTGAGACTATCAACTTTAACCAGAATCTCGATGTATTTCTTTTCGGAAAAATCTATCTGGTTACCTACATATTTCATTAATCCAGCCCAATATTTATTATCAAAATTTGGATTGGCAATTTCCGGAGGATCGATTTTGCAGGTTAAAACAGTGACCTTTTCCCTTTCTTCCTTATCAGTTAAAGAAGCTGGGTCATAAACATCTCGAGCATAAATATTGGTGGGATTATACCAATTAATTCGAGCTTTCCCGAAATCTATATCAAATGGCTGGCTACCTAGATCCCATGCTTTACGTGTAATTCCCAGCGGATAGATTTCCAGGATGGATTCCATATCATCGAGATATGCCTCTTTGATATCATCTTGTTTAGGATTACCGTAAATACGGGGAATACTCATGGCAACTTCGCCATTCAATGTTATTTTTGATTCTTCATCGGTTTTGACAAGAGGTAGCCAATCAATTATTTTTGTCAGAAAAGGAAGCTCATATTCAACTTTACCGTCGATATCCGCCAGGATAATACTGAAGTTTTCATTGCCGATTTTCGGTCTGTCATCGGCTACCTTTTCCGAATGATAGACAAATGTTCCACCCAAATCCATATTTTCGTTGAACTTCATATCTGCCCGAATACCCATAAGAGTCTTGCTTTCCACAGCAAACATTGGTTTGAACTGAAAGCTGATATCAAGTTCAGCATCAGGTTGTTTTGCTTCATTATTCAAAATCTGGATTATGCCGAATTCATAATCTACAATAAAATCGATATTCTCTTTAAGTTTATCTCCACCCATTTTTATGATTACACTACCCGGCAGAATATTCATTCTACCAAGAGAAATCTGGTCTCTTCCAACCTGACCCTTAACAGCGATATTCATTTTGAATTCATTGTATTGGATGTTTTCCTTTTCTTTAGTATAAATCAGCTCATCGCCAAGCGCCTTGAAAGGTTTCAGAAACGGAAATACAATATACCCGCTCTCAAGATTGACAGTAGCGTCATCACTGTCTATTACACCATCACCGTTGGTATCGAGACGCAAATAATCATTATAGGTTTCAATAGACATGGAGCCTGTAGCAATCGTATCCGGCAGATCGAAATTACGAGTATTATTACTTTCGAAATAGTTGAAAACATTCAGGTCAAAACCATCATTTTTGATATTCTTCATACCAAGATCGTAGATATTGCGGAGTTGAAGCTCCCAATATACATCATTAACATCCTGGTTTATTTTTCTGACAAGTTTTACTAACAGGGAATCACCGGTATTGGCTGGAACCTGAACATCATCTGCACGAGTATAAACCACACCGATAGTGTAACTTTTATCCACAGAATTGTGCATGTATAAAATCCCGGTATCATAATCAACCGAATAATCGGTCCCATCCAACAACCGGTCAAAAAAGAATATTCCATCTTCGCCTACTGCATTACCTTCCACAGCAGTGATATTATCACCCGCAATATTATTATCCAGGTAAACTTCTACTTCGATTCCATCTTTCGGTAGAAAATTGGGAGATACCACTACCCAGGCTCCAAGGCTATCTTTGATGGCATTATTTTTCCAACCCATAGGATAATCTACACCTTCAACTCCATCCAAATCGGAATACATCTGATAAAGCAAATAAGGATCTTCAATAAAATACATTGTACGATTGATATATTGCCTGCTCTGAATAACTGTGGAATCTGCCTGTGAGCTGCCTTTCCAATTTTGGGTGTCTTTCTGTGCTTCATCTTTTCCAAAAATAGTGGTAATTTCCAAGTTGCCAATTTCCAGGTTGGATTTAACGCCAAAAAGCCCTTCGGATGAAATAGAATAACTGATGAACTTTGAACCTGTTAAAGAGAGAGATATATTTCCCAGATCCACAGCTTTCACGATTTCATCTTCCTCGCCTTCATAATTGATTTTAACAACACTCGGTGTTGGTATCACATCGTCTTCGGAGGTGGAAGCATGAGTTACATCAACATGAATTTTCGAGCCGATTGTTCCTCTCAATCTCAGATTCAAATCCTGGCGCATTTCCAGGTCAAAATCTTTTCGTTGGCTATCTTCTGAAACCTGTGCGTTTTTGCGAACAGTACTGCTGCCGGCAAAAGTTAATTTCTGATTTCCATCGAGGCTTAACCTGGCTGTATTTTTTCCACCCATAAATTTTCTAACTACTTTGGGAAGAGCAATCTTGGGAAGTTCGATGTCCGGTATTAAACCTGCTCCGCTGGAGCGATCTTCCTTTTTTAAAAGTTCTTTGCTTTTTTCAACTAATAATTTATAATAAGTTGCCCTGAAATTGTTGTGAATATAATCGTCGATATCGAGATAAATAGGGAAATATATATCATCTACATTATTGATTTTTGCTGTTAATTTTACCCGCCAATTATCAAAATCAAACTCTGAAATCGTTTGCAGAGTAAAATTATTCAAGAAATAAATATCATTACTGGCAATCACAAATCCGTTATTCACTTTATAAAAATCAATCTCATTACCATCCAGAGGTGAAACGCCTTCCAGGTAGTATTCCCTAGGAAATGACTCGGCAAAAACAATTACTGAAATAAGAATGAGAACAAAAATGAAAAACAGTTTTTTATTCATTAATTTCAATTCCAAAATTTCACTATCTCAAACAGATGAGATTGAGTCCATCCAAAGTTAAATTCTCATCAATGATCTCAATCTCTTCAGAATCCTCCGAGATAAGATGAGCCAAACCACCGGTTGTTATTACCTTGATGTTTTCAAGATTGCTATATTCTTTTTTAATCTGCCTGATAATTCCATCAGCCATAAAAGTGCTGCCTTTTATAATTCCGGATAAGAGAGCATCTTTTGTATTTGTTCCCAGAATGCTTTTGGAAGTTTGCAATTCGATCTTAGATAATTGTGCTGTTTTCAAAAATAAACTATCAGCAGAAGTTTTTATACCCGGAGCAATTACAGTGCCATAAAAAAACCCGTCTGCTCCTACAAGTTGGATTGTTGTGGCTGTGCCAAAATCACAGATAATACAATTTGTTTTATATTTTTCTTTTGCTATAAATGCATCAACAATAAGATCTGCACCGATAAAATCAGGATTTTCCATCGGGAATTTCAGTCCCAATTCCGTTCTTGCATTTACGTTTATAAAAGTGCTTTTGAAATTTTTTTTTATTAAATAGGATAAAATTCGTATCAAATCCGGAACTACGGAAGATAATGCAATATTCTTTATTTCTCCTAACTCAATCGAAATACTGTTTAAATGTGCTTTTAAAACAGTAAAATATTCTTCTTCAGTTTTGGATTTATCCGTATTGATTCTCCATGAAAATTTTAATTCTTTATGAGAATAAATTCCAAAAACAATATTCGAATTTCCAACATCGATCACCAAATTATAATTTCGCATCATTTCCTCTTCTTACTATTTTACATATAATAATAGATTATAAATCAAGGTAAATATAAAAAATAATAAAAAATGTGATGGAAAATTCAAATTGCTGAATAAATTGTCAATAAAAGTTTGATTACAACCTGAAAATAAATACTTTTAAGAGATTTAGGATTCTATTTTTTCAAGTGGAAATAATATCTTTTTAATCCTGAAAGGATTTAATGTTAATAGCCGTAAATTGAATCTATGAGAAAGAGATTCGAGAAATCAAACAATCCTAATAGGATTGAATGTAAGTGAGTGATAGATGAGATATCCTTTTATTCAACTCTTTCAGAGTTGTGTATTGTCTCTTATTTTATTCCACAAGATTCTCTTATGGTTATTAACATTAAACTCTTTTAGAGTTTCTATTCTTCATTTTTCCTTTGCGTTCTTTGCGTCTTTGCGAGAATCTTTATTTTCACGACAATCCCGAAAATCGGGACAGGCTTTGTTGATAAGTTTGGAATCGTAAGCGTCTAAACACTCGCTCTTTTTTAGAACTAAAAAAGCCGTGAATTTCACGGCTTAAATTTCAAAAAGCTTATTTTCTACAGAGAAATCGCTTCCACCGGACATTCGTCTATACAAGCTCCGCAGTCAACGCATTTTTCTGCATCAACTTTGGCTTTTTCATCCACCATTTCAAGAGCTTCTGTGGGGCAAGATTCAATGCAAGCTCCGCATCCAATGCAGGTTTCTTCGTTTATTACTACTGCCATTTTTCCTCCAATTCATACAAATCTGGGGCAAAAATATTCAGGGTTATTTTTATATCAAGTTTTTTATTAGGAAGTTCGGAGAGATTAGTTTAGCTTGCCACGAAGGACACGAATGAACACGAAGAATAGAATATTAATCAAATCACAATTGTGTTTACAAACCTTGAAAAGGATTAAAAGTATTTTCTTCCTGCTGAACCTTTTCAACGGTTAAAACTCCGGTAGCCAACATAACAATTGAAAAGTACAACTTAGCTATGCCTAAATCATATTGCTTCGATAATTCGTTGGATGACACTCCTCCATACCGATTTCCGCAACTCGAACTTTTTTTTCTGTGTCGTTTGATATACATTTTTCCCAAAGATAAAGCATATACTTTCACACTTTTCAGGTATTAAGCTAATCTACATTATTTAACCATATGTAACAAAAGTAATTACTTTATCAATTTTACTTCTGTTTAAATTTTTGAAATAAATAAACTTCTTGACACTTTTCATCAATTTTTGCTTCAAAAGGTTGTAATAAAAATCGTCCCACAATATTTAAAATCTTGTGGGAGAAATATATGAAATTAAAAAAGCAATTAAAAATCATTATTATTCTATTCATCGTCTTAGTAGATATTTTAGCAATTAAGGAAAATTCAGAGCTATTAGCGAAATTAAAATTTAACACTATTGCTATCTGTGATGCTCGAGCTTTTGTAGATTCGAATGTTACTATACAGATTGATATTGAGAATTATGAGAAATTTGACTATTACAGCACTAATTGCAGAAACCAAACTCCAATTTTCACATGATGGAATTTAATTTTGCTTATAAAAAAAATAGTACTAATAGCACTTTTTGTTGTTGTATTTGCATTACACTCATTTGCTACCACTTGGCATGTGTATAATGGAGCCTCAATTCAAAATGTAATAACTAATCTCGCTGTACATGGAGACGAAATACATGTACATAGTTATTCACCTGACAATGATTATGATGGTTTTGATTTTGAAGGAAAGGATCTAAAAATTTTAGGTCAGGGATATCCTAGGCCTATAATCAATGGTGACCTTAGTTCACCGCCTTTAGAGATTGTGATAGATATGACATCTATAGAAAATCAAGATCCCTTTACAGAAGCTACTCCAGAATTAAAAGGTTTTAAAATCATCGGCAGCAATACTGCAACAGGTGTGTTGCTTACTGACCTCACCGGATTGAAAGCTACAATAGAAAATAACATCATTGATGGGCTTGATGAAGCAATTTATGTGGGAGATAATCAAAATACAATTAAGATCTATTTGAATGAGTTTCTAAACAATAATTATGCATATTATAGCGAAGAAACATCAGCTAATCAAGGATTTGCAGATGATTTTGATTGTAATATTGTTTATGATAACGATAATGGTCTTTATCTTGGTAATCTATCAAATACCGGAGCTTTAGGTAATTCGTTTTATAATAATGATACTGGAATTTTTAATTCGCTGTCCAGTAACCTTGTTATTAATAGTTCCATTATTTATGGAAATAATACTCAAATTGACAATAATGGTACTCTAACTGTAACATATTCAGATATCGAAGATGGTTACGCAGGTGACGGCAATATTGATGCTGATCCTTTATTCTGTTTTGAATATCCATATGAATACTACTTAATGGAAGGCAGTCCCTGTATCGATACGGGCGATCCCACTGAATACGATTTAGATGGAACCCGTCTGGATATGGGTTGGCATCTTACTGATACAGATATTAAGTATTCTGAAGGTGAACACTGGAACTGGGTATCTTACCCGCGTTTATATAGGTCAGATAATGCCAGTGTAGATGTAGTACCACTTCTTGAAAACTTTCTCGATTGGGATTTTCATCTAGAAATGTTATATGATGTTATATTCTTCATTGATCCAACCTTAGAATATACAGTTTTAGGTAGTGATTGGGATCCAGATTCTTATGATGTTAAATCCTCATTGGGTTATAAATTGGATCCTGATGATTCTGGGGATCATTATCTCCCTACAGTTAATAATGCTTCAAGATTACCAGATGATTGGGAACTGTCCTATACATTGGAAGAAGAAGATGATTGTTGGATGGGTTACTGGCTGCCTTATACTCAGAACATTGAAGATGCTTTCGGAGATTTCTTTGACGATCTCGTATCAGTTTCATCTGAGGATTGGTTATATGAATATTCAGAAGAAGAAACACCTACGTCCTCCACGACCGATAAAAACATGGTTTATGGCAAAGGTTATGTTGTAGTTTTCGAAACTGACATTGAAGGTTTTTATTGGACAGATGCTACCAGTAGAGGTTTAAGAGGTGGTGGTGGTTCCAGGCCTGTTCCTCAATATTTCACTTTTGATGATCAGCCCAGTTATGAAGCTATCGATGTGATGAGCATTCCATCGAATGTTATTGAAATTGGTGTTTTCGAAGATGATGTTTGTATTGGAGCGGTAGTCGTTCAGGATACTTGTGAACAAATTTTAGCTTATTCTACTATTGCCAACAGAAATTATGTCCCACTTACATTTGAAGTAATCACAAACAATCGTGGTGAAAATCTTATTGTAAGTGATTATAGTGTTATGAATAAAGAAACAGGACGCTATGAGAATCGTTCTCTCATTTCTGGTCAGCAGAGAAGTTCTGTTGTTATGTTTGGTAATTTTGAAGATCCTCAAAACAAAACACCTGGTATTGATAAAGTTATTCTTCATGGCAATTATCCCAATCCTTTCAATCCCACAACAAGTATTTCCTTCTCATTGCCGGCAGAGCAAAATATTGAATTGATAATTTACAACCTGAAAGGTCAAATAGTATGCAAACTTGTTCAAGGTCAATTCACTTCCGGTGAGCATTCAGTAACCTGGGATGGAAAAGATAATGAAGGTAAAAATGTCGGTTCCGGTTTGTATCTCTACAAACTCAAAACCAATGATCAAGTTTTTTCGAAGAAAATGTTACTCTTGAAATAAACCTAAAGGCAGGCGACAATTCACGTTGTCGCTTGCCTATTACTTATTATCCCCCTGTTAAGGGGGAAGATCGGTTTATCCGATCAGGGGATTAAAATTAAATCAAAACTTATAATTTTTATCGTTTTTGTTAGTATTTATTCGCTGCTAAATTCCACCATATGGGAGATCAAACAAGACGGCACCGGCAACTTCACCACTATCCAGGAAGGAATAGATGCTGCTGCTAATTCAGACACTGTTCTCGTTTATCCTGGTATCTATTATGAAAATCTCGAAATCATTGAGAAATATATAACTCTTGGCAGCCTTTATCTTACCACAGGTGATGAGATATGGATTTCTTCTACAATTCTTGATGGTAATGAAACCTCAAGTGTTATTCGTTTAGAAAATACTTCTATTTATTGGGATGTTTTTATCTCAGGCTTTGTAATTCAAAATGGTATTGGTTATTTTTTTAGTTCAGGTCGTGCAGGCGGTGGTGTATTTGCCTGGGAATCTAACTTAACAATTGATAAATGTACAATACAGTATAATCAAGCAGATGAGGCAGGTGGTGGTATAGCATTAGGAAATTCTTTTTTAGATTTATCAGGTAGTACAATTAGGTTCAATGAGTGTCATGAATTTGGTGGTGGGTTACTCATAGGAGCTCAATGTTCTTCTGTAGATTTTGACACTGAAGATTTAAATAACATATATTTGAACTATTCTTCCAGAGGAAATGATATTTTTATAACTCAAGGTTGCCCTTATCAGGAAATTATTGTTGATACATTTACTGTAATTAACCCTGATGATGAGTATTATTTCATTTTTCCAGGTTCAGGTGGTGCAGGAATACCTTTACCAGGTCAATATTCTACTAACATTCAGCATGGTTATGTAGAACAAGCAGATCAAGATGTATATGTGTCACCTGATGGTGACAACAATAATAGTGGTCTTTCTGAATCTGAACCGTTACAATCGATTTCTTTTGCATTAGTAAAGATAAATGCAGATAGTCTAATTCAAAGAACAGTTCATATAGCAGATGGTGTATATTCTGTTTCTCAAAATAACCAGGTATGGCCTATGCAGATAAAGAGTTATATCAACATCGTTGGTGAATCCAGGGAAAATACTATTTTAGATGCTGAACTAACAGAAGGTTTTTTTAAAGGCAAAAGTGGGCAAAAAAATTATAGTATAGAGAATTTATCTTTATTAAATCATAGAGATATAAATGATATTAATTTAAATCGTAACACAAATGTTTATATAAATAACATTTATATGGCTAATAGTGAATTAGCAATATCGATATTCATTCATTTCAACGATATATCACTTAATAATATTACTATTGAAAACTGTCATATGGGCGGTATTTATTACTATTCTCCAAATCTCACAGGTGAATTTACATTACAAAATATTAAACTTAGAAATAATTATGCTAATGTCCCATTATATTGTTATAGGGGAACTACTATTTCAGATTCACTTACTGTAAATATTATCAATTCAGAAATTACCGATAACGTGGAAATATGTCCTGACTGGCTTCCTCGATCTTCAGCAGTAAAAGTAAGTTGGAGCACAAAATTAAATTTGATAAATTCTACTATTGGTAATAATGCCAGCTTATACACTGGAGCTGCTGTTTTATTGGCGTTGCATTCTGAAGCGAATATAGTTAATTCAATTGTATATGGAAATGAACCTTATAATCTCGGACTTACTGAAGGTCCAAATACATTAACTGCCAACAATTCACTTATTGGAGGAGGACAGTACAATCAGCTAATTGGCGGGAACAATTATATCTACTGGCATGAGGACACAATGCTTGATGAAGATCCTCTCTGGCTTGGTACGGGTTATGAGTGGCCTTATGCTCTCTCAGCAAATTCTCCCTGCATCGATACTGGTACTTTGGATTTGCCTTATGGAGTTGAGCTTCCAGCCTATGATTTGGCAGGCAACCCCCGCGTTTGCGGTAGCGGTATCGACATGGGTGCTTATGAATTTCCCGGCATTGCAGCACCCATTAACCTGGAGATCTATAATGCAACACTTTACTGGCAACTTCCTACTGGTTATCTGGCTTCCGGCTTCAATATCTATCTCGATGAAGAATATCAAACAACATTAAGCAGTACGGTCACAGAATACACTTTTACGGACTTAATCGAAGGTCATACTTACATTGCCGGTGTTTCTGCTTTGTATGGTACAGAAGAAACAGTTGTAATAAATCTGGAATTCATCTATGATCCAGTTGGCACGGAAGTAGAAATTCCCATCTCACAAATTCAGATCACCAATTATCCTAATCCGTTCAATCCGGATACAAAAATATCATTATTTTTACCAGAATCTGGAAATATAAAACTCGAAATCTTTAACGTCAAAGGGCAGAAAGTTAAAACTCTCATCGATGCATTTGTCAGCAAAGGCAAGTTCGAAACCACTTGGAATTGCAGAGATATTTCAGGGAAGAAAGTTGCCAGTGGTGAGTATTTCGCAAAGCTCAAAATTAATGGAGAAGAGGTTGCAGTCCGGAAGATGCTACTACTTAAATAGTGACAAATGTCCCTCCAGTTGGATTATATTATCAAAACCCCAGCTTGTAAAGATATTCTATTTTATCCTGAACGAGGATTTATTCGCCCTTTGTATAGTGTCTGTTTGTAAACCATTTTAAAGATTATATTCTATCTTTCAAAAAAAAATTAACTGCATTCTCGTACGAAAATTGAGCAATTTGTTTGGGAGATAATCCCCTGATTTCAGCAATTTTTTCTATAATATAACGAAGATTAAGAGGAGAATTCCTTTTTCCTCTTTTGGGAACCGGACTCAGAAAAGGAGAATCTGTTTCCACGAAAAATCTATCTAAAGGCACCATTCTAACAACATTTTCCTGTTTACTATTTTTATAGGTAATCGTTCCCGTGAAAGAAATAAACCAATCCTTTTGAATGATTTTTTCAGCGAAAATTTCATCACCGGAGAAACAGTGGAACACCACTTTTTGCGGATTATATTTCTTTAGGATTTCCAAACACTCTTCGTGAGCATCCCGATCGTGAACTATTATCGGTAAATTCAGTTCATTTGCCAATTTAACTTGTTCTTCAAACACTTTTCTCTGAACATCTTTGGGAGATAAATTCCGATAAAAATCTAAGCCAATCTCACCAATCGCAACCACTTTCGGATGTTGTGAAAGCTTTAAAATTACGTTTTTATCAAACTTGGAAGCATCGTGCGGATGATAACCGACAGAAGCAAAAACCCCTTCATATTTCTCCGCCAAATCAATACTTGCCTTCGATGTTTCTTCATCGATTCCAACATTGATAATATACTCGATTCCAGAGTTGAAGCACTGCTTTAAAATTTCTTTTCTATCATTCTTAAAATTGGAAAAATCCAGATGCGCGTGAGTTTCAAATATTTTCATAACAAACTTTTTTACTCCTTCAAATCGGGATTCAAAAACATCATAATTAGATCGATCTTAAAATTTTCATCCAAAAGAAAATTAATTTCTGCCAGATCATATTTTCCTGTTTCTGTTTCTCTGGCAACCAGATAGCTTTTAAATTCGATGAAATTATTAACTTTTTTCACTTCAAGAATACTGAAATAAAGAGTCCTGTCCGACCAATATTTGCTGAGCATCAGAAGCAGATTTTCATAAGAATAGATATCATAAATTTTCTTTTGCTCTTCTTTCACAACCAAAGTTGTAGAAACTTCATCCGCAGCTAATAAAAAATTCAAAAGCCTGCTGCCAATTGCCCGATGTTGATAAATCAATTGAGGAAGAAAAGGGGAAATCTTTTCAATTTCAAAATCACTCAATTTTGAGAGATCAATACATTCATCATTTTTCATTTTGAAAATCTTGTTCTCAAGTTCATATTCCGAAGAAGGAAAAAAAACTATTCCATCGTCATTTGCAGAAACTTCTATAAATAAATCACTAAAAATATTTGTCTGAAAAGGATTCGTTATTAAATCATATTTCTTGTCTTCAAATTCAATTTTATGCTTTGGAAAATCGCTTTTGAAGAATCCTAAAACATCTTTGATTTTATTATTCAAAATTTCACGAGATTGTTTAAATTTGTAATATTTTGCAATAAATAGCGATAGATTAAGTTTAAGTAAATCTCTCTTTTCTTCTTCAATTTCTTGGTTTGATGGCAAAACCGGTTTTTTGAGAAACAGTTTTGGGGGAAGTTTTTTGATAAGTTTCGATGGTTCTTCCGGAAATTCCATTTTCGATAATTTTTGTATTACTTCGAAAGCCACAGGAAAAGAGACAATAATTTCATTCTCTTTTTCATCGAAAATTTTGAATGTAATATAATTATCAGCAAAAATATGTTCAACAGATAAAATAGCTATCCTGTGTTCTTTCCAAATATCCCGTAACAATCCTAAAGCCTTCTCTCCAGCCACATTCATAAACACCAGTTTTATTTCAGTTGTTTCCAGAAAATCCTGGGAAAACGTGCTGTCAGAGCAATTGAAACAATAAATAAATGATTCAAAATTTTTCCAGTATTTTACAAATTCCCTATCTTCGATTTTCCGAAATCTACTCAGATTTTCCCTCTGATTATAAATCTTCCAGTTCTGCCAATCATATTCTACGCCAATATCTTTGTTAAGCGAATCTTTAAAGGTTTTTGAGATGTTATCTTTTTGAAATAGTGCTTTAATATGGGAAGGGAAATCACCTTTCTTCATCCATGATTTATACAAATCATACTGGTATTTATCAATAAAATCTTCAACTGAAGGATCAAATGCACAAACCGATCCTGAAAATATCATTAAAAATATAATCCAAAACTTAACTTTGATTTTATTTGACATATCTTGCCTTAAATGCTTTTTAGGACGAGTAAATTTTGAAATAGAATCCGGTCAATAAAATTTGAAATTAGATTCAACTTTGATTTTTCCGGGATATTTTCAGAGATCTATCAATTTTTTGGGAGATGCATTATGATGAAAGCAGAGAAAGATTTGA
>Ga0222657_1000791_pt1 | contig 13460 bp, 27 predicted proteins | sample AntAcemetagen474_FD_179858 | JGI IMG/M metagenome (GOLD analysis project Ga0222657, IMG submission 179858) | Saline water microbial communities from Ace Lake, Antarctica - #474 | ecosystem: Environmental > Aquatic > Non-marine Saline and Alkaline > Saline | place: Antarctica: Ace Lake... | reverse complement strand
AGGAAATGCAGAAGATGTGAAGGAGTAATAAAAAAAGGAGAACACCATATTAGGTCTACTACAGCAATATCTGGGAGAACAGCAACGGATAATTTATGTATTGATTGTATAATGGATTTCTTAAATGATAAAAATAGACCTGTTAAAAATTATGAATAAAAAAAGGAGAATAATGAAAAATACAATAAAAAAAATACAAGGAATAATTAAAAAATGTAGGTGGTGTGGTAAGGAGTTTAATACGGAAAATAGTGAACATAAAAATCTATGTAGTGACGGATGTTTTCACGCAGAAAAAATAATACAATAAGAGGAATATTATGAAAAATAATATTGGTTTAATTATAATAGGGATAATAATATTTTTATTTGTAAATATAGTTTTAGCCGGAACAAATATAGATGAAATATGGAAATCAGTATTAGTAGAGGCAAGAGGAGAAGGTAAAGTAGGGATGTATGCTGTTGCTTGTGTATTTAGGAATAGATTAAATGCAAATATGAATTTAGGTTCTTCACTTAAAAATAAGGAAAGAATAAGAGTTATAATAAAGGAAGAAGATAAGCAAGGGGAATTAATAGCAAAAGAAGTAGTGCAAGAAGTATTTATAGATAATGGGGAAGATATAACGTTTGGAGCCACACATTTTGAAAACATAAAACAATTTGGTATTCCTTATTGGTATTATGATATGAACAAAACCTGTAAGATAGGAAATCATACATTTTTTAGAGAAAAATGGAGGAAATAAAATGATATTACTTGACTTTTATATTCCAAGATATAAAGAGGAAATAATATCAGAAATAATTAAAGTATATCCTAATGATAAAACTAAATTTAAAAGTCAAAAAATAAATGTATTAAAACAAATCCTAATAAGTATTAGAACAAAACAAGGATATGCAATAAACCTATAAAGGAAACTACAATGAAACTATTAACCAAAGCATTAATAAAACAATTTCCAAAGTTAGGAGAAACAGAAAAAAAGAAAACGGAAGAGATAAAGATTATAGCTAAATTCTTTACACCGTGGACATCTTGGACTTGGTTCGCTACTGAATATGATGGAGCCGATACTTTCTTTGGATATGTAAAAGGTATGGAAGGCGAATTAGGATACTTTAGTTTATCAGAATTACAAGGTTTAAAAGGAATAGGAGGATTAAAAGTAGAGAGAGATTTATATTTTAAAGGAACATTACAAGAAGTATTAGAAGGAAAAACATATAGATGAAGGCTGGAGGGGAGTTAAACAAATAATTTAACTAAAAAGGAGGAATACAGATATGATATTTATATCGGGTATATTGTCAGGAACACTAATAATAATGGGACTTTTAATTTATAACCATAAAGAACAAATTGATGACACTCCAAAAAACTTATTTTTAAGTTTACTTTTTCTAATACTTATATCTGCCGGAAGTATGTTGATAATATTGGAAATGATAAATACTAAATATACAATAACACAAAAAGTAAAAGTGGAAACAATAAAAGAAAGAGGACAGACAATTGAAAAGGATAAAGACTTTAAAATAACAGAAGAATATGTGGACAATATAGTATATTACACCAATTTAGAATAGGATAAGAAAGTTCTTGACAAGGATAGATTTTTATGATACAATATATATAATCAAATATAAGATAAAACAAATAAATTCCGGGACTGTAATGAGGAGTTACCCCTTTCCTTCTTATGTCTACAGTCCCGTTTATATATAAAAAAAAAATGTAAACTAACAAAAGGAGAAGAAGATGAACATTAGATTAAATGTAGTAGGCGGAGATTTCAAAACTCTAAATGTTGAAGAGGATTCAACAGTAGGAGATGTTCTAGCAAGTGAAGGAATCAATGCGAAGTCAGTTAGGATTAATATGGTAACTGTCAAAATGGACACCGTATTAAAAGAAAATGATAGCATCTATGTAGTTCCTAAGATTAAAGGTAATAACTAATAGTTATTCCTAATAAAGCCATAGAGGAAGGATATTATTTCCTTCCTCTATTGACATTAAACAAATTAAGGAGGAGTAAATGAAATGATAAGGGAAATTAAAGGTGGAGATTTAAGTTCATCTGAACTATCGGAAAATCTAAATAAAGTTAATGTAGACGGAGAAAAATTTGAAATAAATAGATTTAGATTTGGTAGTCCTGAAAATAAATATAATAAAATGCTTCTAGTAATAAATATGATACTTGAAACGGGGAAAGAATTAAATAAAATTCCTATAATTGTGGATTGGGGTTCTTCTAATGCTGTTAGAATTCTGGAAACACTAAAAAATGTAGGACAAAAAGAAGATTACTTATTGTTTATTATTCCTCCTGTAGGATGGAATAAGGTAAAAAATGATTCTGGATTTACAATAAAAATAAATGATAAAGAAATAAAAATGACGGATGTTGAATCCAGAATGAAAGAATTAGATGGATTACAATATTTGGAAAAAATATTTAGACTTAAATTAAAAAAATATAATATCATAAAAAATGATATTGTGTTTGGAGAATTAACTGCTTATAGTGTTATATTATATAGGGGGGATTTTTATAAATTAAATAATAAAGCAGACAATAAGGAAGCATTAGATTTTCTAAAAAATGAAATAATAAAAACATATTCAAATATAACGGATAGATTTGATTTAGATAAAAATAAAAAATTCGAAGGAGCAATGAAATTAGATATAGAAAATAAAATTAACAATCTTAATAAAAATATAGGAGTAAATAATAATTCATTAGAAAGACTTGATGAGGATATAAAAATATATAAAACCCAGATAGCAAACAGCAACAAACAAATAAAGGAATTAATAAAGAAAAAGGAAACAATAGGAACAAAGGAAGTTGATTTATTTAATCAATTAATAAAAAATAAAATGTATACTTCCTTTATAGTCGATAATGATAATGAAAACTCACCCTCAATTATAGGATTTACTACTCCTATACATATAAAAAGAAATAAAAGTATATTCGTATTAGGAGAATTTATGATTAAAATATATTTACATGGAGAAATAGAAATAAGGAATCTAACCAAAACATATATACACCTAGACCATCCTCATATTGAAAGAGGAAGACCTTGTTTGGGAAATATAAAATTAACAACACAAGACCTAATGAAAAGAGGAGAATATACTGATTTATTCTGCTTACTATATGATTTCCTAGTAGCATATAATCCCGGAGGTCCATATGTTACACTTGAAAAAGGTTGGGGACTAAAAGAAAATTGGTGTTTCCAGTGTGATAGATTAAAAACTGAATGTAGATGTAAAGATACAAAATGTCCTGATTGTGGTAATCTAACTAGGGAATGCACCTGTTTTACTTGTCCTGATAGTGAAGAAAAAATACCAGAGGGTGCTCCAAATGATGATTATTGTGAAGACTGTTCGGACTATAATAGTGGATTAAAAGAGTGTAGATATTAAAAAAAAAACAATAAGGAGAATAAGGTGGGGAAAAAGAATAAGAATAAATATATAAAAACTATTTTAGGATTCAAAGGAGAAGATAAAAAAAAGGAAAATGAAGTAGATTTTAATGAAATAGTTGGTGGAGGTAGTTTAATAGCTTTGAACGAAGAGGATATGGAGCTTGAATGTAATTTAAAAGTAGTATTAACTCCTGAAGTATATAAAAGAATTAGTATCCAAACCAATCTAATAGATAATGAAATAACAGGATTAGGACTTATTGAAATAAAAAACAACATAGCAAGAGTTTATGATGTTTTCCTAGTGAAGCAGGAAGTATCTAGAGGATCTTGTGAATTAGATGAAGTTGGAATATGTGAACTTGTAGATAAACTAATTAAAGAAGGAAAGAATCCTAAACATTTAAGATTTTGGTGGCATTCTCACGCAAATATGGGAGTAAGTTGGTCTACAACGGATGAAGATACAGGTAAAACGTTCGGAGGTAATACTTTCTTTTTATCTTTAGTAATCAACCATAAAGGAGCTATAAGAGCAAGAATAAACTTATATAGTCCTATAAATTTAGTTTTGGATAATTTACCTGTTTTTGTAGAAAACTCGGAAATAGAAAAAGATTTTATTAATGAAATGAAATTGGAAATACAAGATAAAGTATTTGAAAAAACATATAAATATGCCAGTTCTTTTTGGGATAAAAAAGATAAAGAAAAAGAAGAGGAAGAAGAAAAAAATAAAAAGGAAATTAAAGTAGATAGCAGAGAAACATTTAAAATAACGGATGCTAAAGATATTTATTTTAATTTTATATATAATGGAGTAAGATTTGAATTTAATCAGGATAGTAAAATGTATATGTATAAATCGGCTACCACAGGACTATCTCTATCCAGAGAAGAAGCAGAAGCATTAATCGGAGATACAGTTGCTAACATATTAATAGATAAAATAAGGGAATTTAAGAAAACTAAAAACTAGAAAGGAATGAAATGGGGATAAATGACCTGTATTTAAGACAAGTAGATATATTGGATCCTAAAAAATGCACAGAAGAAATAAACATAATAGGAGCAGGAGCAACAGGTTCTTTCCTAGCTTTAGCTTTAGCAAAAATGGGAATGCAAAACATAAAAATATTTGATGATGATATTATTGAGGAACATAATTTCCCAAATCAATTGTTTCCATTAAAATCATTAGGTAAAAATAAAGCAACAGAAACCAAGAGGATAGTATATGAATATACAAAAACAAGTATAGTTGCTGTTCCTCATAAATATAAACAACAAAAGATGAAAGGAATAGTAATTTCTGCTTTAGATACAATGGAAGGTAGAGCTTTAATACTAAACAACTGCAAAGGAAATAAAGATATATCCTTAATAATAGACCCAAGAACAGGAGCAGAAGTAATTATTATATATACTTTAAATCCTAATAGAGCAGAGGAAATAAAAGAATATGAAACATCATTGTTCCCGGATTCAGAAGCAGATAATGTTCCTTGCACAGCAAGGTCTATAATATATACTGTCCTATTTGTGTCTGGAGCCATAGCTCAAATAGTAAAAAAATATGCAATGGAAGAAAAATTAGACGAGGAAACTATTATAGATGTAAAAAATATGACAATATTAAAAAAATAGGAAAACTATGAAAAGTAAAAAATTTATATTGGATAAACTACCAGAGAAAAAAAAGGAAGTATATTATAATTGTATTACTCAATTTTTTTATACTAAACTCCCAACAGTAAATGCAATAAGTAAACTTCCTATTATGAAACAACACTATGGGAATTCAGTTGATGAAATAGGTATAGAAAAAGCGTTGGAAATGTGTATAGATTTATTTGAACAAGGTATATTGGAATTAGTAATAGAGGATAAAACATTTAAAGTTTATTTTAAACATAATAATAATCTCCTGTTATTATATAAAAATAAAATAGAGGACAGCAAATGAAAAAAATAGACGATTTTGTTGAATGGATTATAGCTCCTATAATCGAACCAGAAGGAGATAGTAAAAAAGAAACAATAATAGAAGAAGATGAGGATGGAGCTCCAGGAGGATTAACCAAAGAGGAATTTGACGCTAGATATTATCCGAAATATGTAATGGGAGATAATACATTTTATTCTGAAATTAAGAATACAATAGGAGAAGATAAGCAAGAGGAAAAGAAGAAAGTAATTAAAGATAAAGCAGTTTCCTTTAGACCTCTAAAATTTAAAGAATATGTAGGACAAGAAAAGGCAAAAAAGATATTAAAACAATATATTAAAGCAATTAAGGAAAGAAAAAAAGTATTCCCTCATACTCTTATATCAGGTAAAGCAGGAATGGGGAAAACTACATTAGCTAAAATAATTGCCAATGAACTAAAAGTTAAAATTAAGGAAACAATAACATCCGAAATATCAAGTAATGAAGAAATAATAGGACTTATAGATAATATAGACGGAGGAATACTATTTTTAGATGAAATACATTCAATGGACAGAAACACAGTGGAATCATTATACCCTATAATGGAAGACTTTACACATAAAGGAGAAAATATTCAACCCTTTACTTTAGTAGGTGCAACTACGGAAATGGGAGAAATAATAAAATCGAGGAAACCATTTTACGATAGATTTAAAATAATAATTGAATTAGAGGATTACTCTAAAAGCGATATAGTTAAAATAGGGAGTAGTTATAATAAGAAAGTATTTCCTAAAGATAAATTATCAAGAAAAGTATATATGGTATTATCGGAAAATTCACGTAATACTCCAAGAAAGATGATTAGGTTTGTGGAAGCCACTATATACTTTGATGGAAACTTTGTTGAAGTATTAAAAAACTTTAATGTTATATCTAAAGGATATACTAATGAGGATTTAAAAACACTTACATATATAAGTCAAAACAAAGGAGGTGTAGGATTAAATGGTATTGCGTCATACTTAGGAACATCAAACGAAAACTACAGTTATATGATAGAACCATTCCTATTACAAAATGGATTAATAACAAGAACACCGAAGGGGAGAAAAATAACAGAGTTAGGAATAAAAGAATTGAAAAAGTTAGAAAAAATAATAAAAAGAAAGGAAACAAAATGAAACAAGGAGATAGGTTTAGTTGTGAAATAATGGGAAAAAAGTAACAGGAAGGGTGCAAAAACAAGGAGGACAATTTTATTTATGTCAAAATGAGAAAATTGGTATGGCGTGTAATGATAAGTTAGGATATACAAACTCTTGGTGTGTAAACAGCGGAAATAATAAAGACCTTAACTATAACAATGTAAATAATTTTAAAATAATAGGAGAAATAACAATGAACAATTCGGATATGATAGAACTAAAAAGAAAAGTTAGTAATTTAAGTAATGGTTGGGACAAGGAAGCAAATGAAGTTATTGCTCAAATACCTATGGATATACAAATTAACATATCTTGTAACTCGGGAGAAAATAATGGAAGCATACTTATTGCTCCTAAAACCAACATTTCCAAAGCAAAAGAATTTAAATTTGAATCCGGAGAATGTGATAAGAATAGAGCATTTAAAAAAGCATTAAATTACATCTTGGATTTATGTTGGAATGAGATAAAGGGAAGTGAAGATAACCAAGAGGAAATTGAAGAAGTAAAAGAAAATATTTGCCATGTAGAAGGAATTATAGACGACATTAAACATGAATTATCCGGCATCAATGACGATAAAAAAGAAACAGAAGATGAATTATTGGAAAAACGAAGGAGATTAGACAGCTTAGAATGTAAATTAAGAGATTTGGAAAACTAAACAAATTGGTTGATAGTTTAATCCTAGAACGCCGGGACCAATTCCGAGAAATGTAGGTTCAAGTCCTACTCAACCAACGACCTAAAAGGAGTATAAAAATGACTTTACCTATTGCTTGTTTTTGTCTAGGAGTACTTGTGGGGATGGTTTATCAAAAATTTATGAAAGTAATAAAATGAATAAGTGTCCTAAGTGCGGGAAAGAAATTAATAAATTAATAAATATACAGGAAGTTTATGTTTTATTTGATTTTAAATTAGAAAAAAAGGAAGTTGTTTATTGTAATAGGAAAGAAGATATATCAGATAGTATTGCTTATTGTTGTCCGGAATGTAGGTATGAAATTACAGGAATGGAAGAAGATGCAGTTGAATTTTTAAAGGAGAAAAAACAATGAGAGTTGATATTGTTGAGGAATACACAATTGATAGTCTTGCAGAATTTATTGTATTTAATGGATATGAGGAAATAAGCAAAAGAATATTTGATATTGGAGACAATGAAGAAGGATACTATACTAAAGTAGATATGGAAGATACTAAGGCAATAATGGAAATATTAGATTATATATATCAAGACCGACAGGAAATATATTGTTTAGTAGAACGTATAGGAGAAACAGACAGTATTAAGATAATAAAATTAGCCATAGTAGAATAAGAAAGAAGGATTGAGATGAAAACAAAGGGGATTAAAAAACAAAAGGGAAACCTTATAAGCAAAAGGAATTTATTTTATTTTTTTACTTGACAAACCATAGGAAATATGGTATAATTTTTTATATAATAAATGAAGGAGGTTAAAATGGAACTTAATAAAGTAATTCAAACCAAAAAGAATATAAACAAATATGGAGCAAGAAAGTATGGAGATATAATGGGAGATAGTATGGGACATGATAATCAATCATATACTGTTGTTAAATTCAGAAAGAAAGGAACTAGAAATTACTTTTATTCTTGTACTTGTCCTGACCATATATTTAGGAGAAAAACCTGTAAGCATATAAGAAAATTTAAGGAATTAGAAAAAGGAGAAAAAAACTAATCCGTTGTACTTTTTAGAGGAAGTTAAATATATCTCTTTAAGGTGTCCAGAATAGGTTATAACAGCTCATAGGACACACAGGGATAACGTAGGAGCTCATATCCTACCTTATTTAAGCTAATATGTTTAGGAAACGAAGGAAGAGCTTAGGATTGAAATCCAAGCATTATATATTTTTGAACAAAAAATCATAGGAGGTCTCAATATGCAGTGTCCAAATTGTCAAGCTTTTTTAGAAGATTGTTTTTTCACTAGGGAATATGATAAAACCAGTATTTATTTTAAAGAATGTGAAAAATGTAAAAAATATTGGTATTTAGTATTAAATAAAGCAGGAAAAGAATGGTATGAGCTTATATATAGTACTATAGATACTAATAATGTTATAGATACTATCAAGGATAAGTAAATAAGGATAAATGTATATAATAATATTAAGAACTATAATAATAAAGTGTAACAAAAACTATCGTATGTTCCTAACAGAACATACGATGGAAGCCTCCGTATGTGTTTGTATGTTTTGTTAAACATACTACGGCTTCCTAATTAATTAAATAATATATTAAGTATATTAATACTTAAAATAAAGGAGTTCAATATGACTAAGAAAAATCGTCAAGACATTAATTATGAAGAACACAAAGATTTATTTGACTATGCTGAACTATCAGCAAAAAAAGCATATAATAAGTTTAGAAATAAAATACCTACTAATGTTTGGAGTATAGAAGATTTTATATCTGAAGCTAATATTACTGCTTGTAATAGTATTATTAAATTTAAAGATAAAGAGAATTTAGATATATTTAAATTGGGTAAAATGGCAGTATACTGGAGATTACAAGATATACTACAGAAAAGTAGATTATATTCTAAATATTTCATCAGAGGTAATTCATTATCTTGCAGTAATGATATAAATGGAACACAGGTAAGCCAAGAACAGTTTTTAGATTTTATAAAAAACTCAAGTACTATTGCCACAACAGGAATAAAATTTAGTGATTTAACCTCAATTTGTGATGATAGAGAATATGATATTCTTGTGCAAAAAATAAGAGATGGGAAAACATTTAAATCTATAGCTGATAATTTTAATACTAGAAAAGGAAGAGGTAAACATAAAACTAAGTTTACAAAACAAGGTATTATGGTAATTTATAATAAAGCACTTAATAAAGTCAAAAAAATATACTTTGAAAAATAAGGAGAATTAAATGAGTGAAAACATAATGAAAGTTTGGGGAGAGAGAAGAAGGATACTATTAACAGATTATAGTGAAATAGACCTTCTATACCTAAATAAAAATAGTTTCTGTAGTACACATAGGCACAAGGATAAAATTAATGGCTTTGTAGTAATATCAGGTAAAGTGATTATAGAAACTCAATATGGAAGTACAACATTGTTAAAAAATGAGAGTTTCTCTGTTTATCCTAAAACAATACATAGGTTTATATCATTAGAAAATAGTATTATGATAGAATTAGCATATACTAAAAAAGGTAAAATAAATGAAAATGATATAGAACGCATAAGTCAAGGCGGCACAATAGTTAATAACAAAGAAATAACTTTAGATGAAATGGAGAAAAAAGTAATTGACAAATGATGAATTATATGCTATATTATATGTAGTAAGATAAAGAAAGGTAAAAAATGGCAACAATATTAAGAGGTAAAAATAAAGGTAAAAAAATAAAAATACGTCAATGGTGTAATGATTGGGTATCTGCTGAAGTAGATGGAAGACCAAAAATATTTGGTATTACTGCTTTAGAGTTTTCTGGTAAGGAAATGTTAGATATATTACATCATAAAAATAGTGGAGTTTTATTTAATTATTTTGAAGTTATACCTAATAAAAATCGGTTTAGAAGAAGAAAAATAATATAGGAGAAAAGAAAAATGAAATCAGATTTTAAAGCTTTTAAAAAGGATATGCAAATATTAAAAAATAGAATTACAGAAACAGATAAAATGACAGATAAATTATTTGATATTTTCGGGGGATTTGAAGGAGAATTAAATGATTTACTTTGGGAGCTTGTTGCTAATTTAATTGCGTTTACTCAAGAAAAATATGATGCTAAAGATTGGATAGATTGGTACATATATGAAAATGATTTTGGTAAAAATAAATATGAAGCCGGAACTAAAAACACAACTAAAAAAATAACAAATATTAAAGATTTATGGGAACTAATAAAAAGTTAAAGGAGAAGAAAAATGGCAGGAAAGAAAACAGCAGGAAGACCACATAGAAAAACAAAATATGCAAATCAATTTATTAGAACAGCAAAGAATAAGAAGAAGGATAGAAAACGACATCTTGAAAAAAACCCGAATGATTTACAATCTAAAAAAAGATATGAAGAAAAAGAATAAAAGGAGAAGAAAATGATATTTGGGTATCTTTATGGAAAGGGATTAATAAAGAATGGGAGTAAAATATTTTATTTTTGGTGCTGGCTGGCTAAACAAAGAGGGTATCAACTATATTTAATTCCTATGCACATAGTTAAAGGTTATTATTATGGTTATTCTACAAAACAAATTTATTATTTTATAAAAGGTATAATAGAAAAAAAGCTATATAAAGAAAGATTGAAATGAGGAGAATAAAGTGAGCGATTTAATAATTGAAGTATGTAAGATTGACAAAATAGAGAAACATCCAAATGCAGATAGATTGGCAATTGCTACTATTAAGGGCTGGAACTGTGTTGTGGGATTAAACGCTAAAGAAGGAGACTTAGTTGTCTTCTGCCCACCTGACTCAATGATACCTATGGATTTAATTGAGAAACATAAATTAGAGTATTTAAAGAAAGACGGAAGAGTTAAAACAGTTAAGCTAAGAGGAGTAATATCTCAAGGTTTAATATTGGATATACCAGAAGGAAAGAATTGGAAAGCAGGACAAGACGTTGCTAAAGAATTAGGTATTACTAAATATGAACCTCCTGCTCCTAAATATCAACAATTTAAAAATAAAGAAACAATAATGAAAACATTTGCAAAATATTGTAAAGGTGAAATTTCTTTTAGAAGATTAATAACTAAATGTTTTGGAATAATTAAAGATAAATTTAAAAAGAAAAAAAATATAAACCCATTATTTACTAAATATACAGATATAAATAATATAAATAACTACAATACTTTATTTAAAGATGGTGAAGAAGTGGTTATAACTGAAAAAATTCATGGAACTAATTTTAGAGCTGGTTATGTTCCTCGTAGAGAGAATAGATGGCAGTATAAAAGAAAAAATCAAGAATTTTGTTATGGCAGTCATAACGTACAGTTAGTTGGGAGAAGAGGTAAACAATGTTGGTATGGTACAGATGTTTATGGACGAATAGCAGAAAAATATAAATTAGCTGAGGTACTTCCTAAAGATTGTATTGTATATGGAGAGATTTATGGAAAAGGAATCCAGAAACTTGAATATGGTTTAGACGACATAGATATAAGATTCTTTGATGTTAAATATAAAGGTATATATTTAAATTATAATGATTTTTTACATTTTTGTGATAATAGAAGATTACCAATGGTTCCAATATTATATCAAGGTAAATTAGAAGAAGGAACGATTGAGAAGTATACAAAAGGAGATTCAATCTTATCTAGAGTGAAACAAATAAGAGAAGGCTGTGTAGTAAAACCTTTATATGAAGAAAATAATAAACTAATAGGAAGAAAAGTATTAAAGAGTATTAATCCTGAATACCTGTTAAAAAAAGATAGAACAGACTATCATTAACATAAAAGAAATAGGAGAAATATATGTATTGGTTTGTAAGTGACGAACACTATGGACATAAAAATATAATTAAGTATTGCAACAGACCATTTAAAACTGTTGAAGAAATGGATGATGAAATCATTAAGAGGCATAATGAGGTAGTTAAGAAATTGCAGATAAATTAGTAAAAGCAATAGCCAAAGCCATCAAGCAAGGCAAGATAGTGAGGATAAAATAATGGAAAGGATTGGATAAATGAGAAGACAAACTAAATTATGGACTATGAAGTCAGGAAAGAAAATTAGAATATGTGATATGACAGATAGTCATTTAATAAACACTATTAAAATGTTAGAAAAAAATATAGAAATAATGGAAAATCATTATATTAATTCTGGTTATAAAGCTTTAGATTGTTTAAATGGAGATATGGCTTGCTTCACTGTTGAAAGTGAACTTTTTACTTTAGAAGAAGATGGATTAGATATTGAAGAAGAATATCCAATATATACAAATCTTGTAAATGAATCATGTAGAAGATGTTTAAATATAATATAGAAAGTAGGTGGAGAGAGTGAGAGGATATTTTGGTATAGGGGTTGAAAACTTAAAGACAGGTGTTAATCTGGGTACTCTTTGGAGGTCTGCTCAATGCTTAGGAGCTGACTTTATATTTGTTATTGGTAAAAGGTTCAAGCGTCAATGTAGCGATACCCTAAAAACTTACAGGCATATTCCTTTATATGAGTATGAAACCAAAGACCACTTCTTAAAGTCAAGACCTTATAATTGTAAATTAGTTGGGGTAGAAATTAAAGAAGGTGCTAAAAATATCCACGCCTATAATCACCCCCAGAGAGCCATATATGTATTGGGGGCAGAAGATAGTTCACTAACCTTTTTAGATAAATGCCACGACATAATACAGATACCAAGTAATTATTGTTTTAATGTAGCTGTAGCCGGCTCAATAGTTATGTATGATAGAAAGTTAAAGGAGAAATAATGCCTAAAAAGAAAATAGATTTTGAAGAATACTTACAAGAGCAACACGCTTTACGTGGATTTAGAGATTCAATATTTGGAGATTTTAATGTGTGGCTTGATGGTTTAGACATAGAAGAATGGATAGAATATGGTGATAAGTTTGGTCAAGAACTCTTAAAGGGAAAGGGAGGTAAGATATGAGTAAATGTCCTTGTTGTGGTTACTATGCTTTTAATGGTGTAGAGTGTTTTGATTGTGGTTATAGAAGTTAAAGAAAGTAGGAAAATAATGCCAGATAAAAAATACCAAATAATATATGCTGACCCACCCTGGAACAGTAACTCTCAATTTAGGAGGGACAAGAAGAAAGGGAATGAACAGCATTATCCACTAATGAC
>Ga0222657_1000788_pt1 | contig 13483 bp, 8 predicted proteins | sample AntAcemetagen474_FD_179858 | JGI IMG/M metagenome (GOLD analysis project Ga0222657, IMG submission 179858) | Saline water microbial communities from Ace Lake, Antarctica - #474 | ecosystem: Environmental > Aquatic > Non-marine Saline and Alkaline > Saline | place: Antarctica: Ace Lake | collected... | reverse complement strand
CTCGACCAATGTTTCCATGCCATCCATGCCGGGCATCTTGATATCCAGGACAACCACATCGATATCGGTTTTCGCTAAAGCATCGAGACATCCTTCTCCGCTATATGCAGCGGAAACCTTTTCTCCCGCCTCCTGCAATCTCAAAGAAAGCATTTCCACGAAATCTTCTTCATCATCCACTAAAAGCACTCTTGTCGGTATTCTGATCATGCCTCATTCCTCCTCTATTTTCGAGATCACCTTTTGTCCAACACGCTTTGCGCATCCGGATATCTCGGAAGCTTTACACAAAAACGCGCCCCTTGGCCTAACCGGCTCTCCACTTCCATTTCCCCACCCAATTTCTCGATAATACTGCGGGTGACAAACAGTCCAAGGCCTGTCCCTTCACCAGGGGGCTTTGTGCTGAAGAACGGCTCGAAAATCTTTTTCAGGTGTTCCTTGGGAATCCCCTGGCCGGTGTCTTGTATGATGAGTGCCACCCGATCGTCAACCGGTTCGATCGTTGCCGTGACCTTGCCCCCGGACCCTGTTGCATGAACAGCATTGGTTATGAGATTGATCAAGACCTGCCTCAATTTATAGGGATCGGTCCATATGGAATAAATAGCCGGATCAATCTCCTGGATAATTTCAACGCCCTTATTGACAGCCTCTTTATGGAGCAGGCCCACTGTTTCATCCACCAATTCCTTCAAGTCCACCTCTGAAAGGGTAGAATCGGTTTGTTTCACAGTTCCCAAAAGTTGATGGGTAATCCGCCTGGCCCTTTCCACTCCCTTTTCTATTTTACCCAGGGCCATTTCAAAATCGCCCTTGCGCGGCATGTGGGCAAGTTCTTCTTTGTTGAGAATGGATTTCATCCAACCAGCCGATTCCCTGATAATGGCTAAGGGGTTGTTGATTTCATGGGCGACCCCGGCGGCCAGGGTACCCAACGATGCCAATCTTTCGGTGGCGATCATCTGCTGCTCCATTTTGGCTCTGAAGTCTGCCTCTTTCCGCTTTTCCTCCTCCCTGACGCGCTTTTCATGGGCCTGCCCGATCTTACCCAGCAGATGTTCCAACTCTATGGGCTTGCTGAGATAATCAAACGCCCCCGTCTTAATGCCGTCCACGCCGTCCTGGGTGGTTGCATGCCCGGTCAGCATGATCACTTCTGTCTCAGGATGTTTTTTTTTGATATGATGAAGGGTCTCAATACCGTCCATGCCGGGCATCTTTACATCCAGAACCACCACGTCCACAGGATCATTTTTGAGGATCTCTAAACATTCCTCCCCGCTTGCCGCCTGTTTCGTATCTATGCCTCGCTTCATCAGCCGTTTGGCAACGGTCCGCCGGAAGTCGTTTTCATCGTCAACGAGAAGGAGGCGTATGCTTTCCATGTTACACCAATCCCAATATCTTCCACCAGACTGTCGCAACCAAGATTAGAATCCCTAAAAGAATTGGTGTGGCCACCAAGCCGACTTTCGTGAGGTCGGCCGGCTTGAAATACCGGTAGCTGTAAGCAATGGCATTGGGCGGGCAGCCGATGACCAGAAGCATGGCAAAAGAGGTGGCGGTTCCGAGACAGAGCGCGAGCACCCGGGGATCAACCCCTTCCAACTGCGCCATGGGGATCACGATGGGCAATATAAGAGCCGCGGCAGCCACATTGGCCATGGCATTTGTCACAAGGGCCCCGAAAACCCCGACCCCCACGAAGAGGAGCAACCAGCCTCCCCCCTGGACCAGGGGGAAAAAGATATTTGCGAAATAAGTGGCAGCGCCCGAGTAGCCCATGGCGAGGCCCAGCGAGATACCCCCTCCGAATATGAACAGGGCTGTACCCCATTCAAGATTTTCGTGGATATCTTCCCATTTCAGGATTCCGAACAGGACCAGGGCCGCTACTGCCAACATTCCCGTCACGGAATAGTCCATGCCGTGCAATCCCTTCGTCAGCCAGGAAAGAAACGCCAGGCCGATAATAATGAGGGCCTTTTTTTCCATGGAGGTCCAGGGGCCGATTTCTTCGTCAAAATCAGGGAGCTTGAATTTGGGATCGGGCCTGAACACAAAATAGACAATCAGCACCGCAACCGGCACAGTGAGTATGGCGGCCGGCATGGCGTACTTTATCCATTCAAAAAAAGTGATCTCTATGCCCGTAAATTCGTGAAGAAAGGCAGCCGAAACCATACAACGGCCACCGCCTATGAGCGTCCCCATGCCCCCACAGGAGCAGGCAAAGGGGAGGGAGAGCATCATGAATTTTGCCGTATTGGTATGGGGCTCTATGCCGACAGCCCTCATTAGGGGGAGCATGGTAATGATGCCGATGGCGCACGCAGCCGCATCATGCATAAAGGAGGACGAGATACCGAGCCCCATGGAAATAATAAAGGTAAACTTGACCACGCTGTTGCCGGCCTTCTTGACAATAAAATACCCCAGTCTCTTGGTTAACCCCGCCTTATCCAGAGAAATGGCAAAGATCAGACAGCACATGATAAAGATCACCACCGGATGCATATAGGGCGCCCAGGCCCCTTTCACATCCGTTACACCCATCAGGACCAGAAAAACACCGATGCAGATGGCCGTAATCTCAAGGGGTATGGGTTCAACGATAAAAAGAAAGACAAGCACCGCCAATACGGCTAAGAACCTCATGGCCTTGGGTGAAAGGCCGTTGACATAGTTAACCTCAATCCCGGATATGTTAAGCGCTTCAGCCGTTTCTTCCAAAAAGGCCGCAGTAGACGCTTTGGCGCCCGGATTTTTTGCTTCAACAACATATGCCTTGGGTTTATCCGTTTCTTCAGAGACCAGGGTGAAGTGCCGGCTGATCTGCTGAAGAAGTTTCTGATCTGCGTCACCGGTTATCTTGAATCTGGTTCCTTCCGGTCTTGGTAATAACAGGACAATAACACCGAGCGAAAATGCCAAGCAGAGCTGAAATCCCTTTGATTTTAAGAACATTTCTCCTCCATAACCGTTAATGCGGCAATAGATCTAATATGCCTGAATAAAAAATTGGTTCACCTGCATTTTTAGCCGTTTCAGGTCCAGAACAGCCAAGCCTGGACAACGGGAAATAGGAGCACAAATTTATGTACCAAATTTCACAACCCTATACAGGTATTCTTGTTCGCAGTCAATCCATAACCGTGCCGCCATACCGAAAATTTGGACCGCTAAGACGATGGAAGACCCGGGTGCTGTGTTGAGAAATAGACCACCCACCATAAGAATCAGCTATCCCATGGGAAACCCCTGCACGATTCCGCCTTTTTCAACCGCAACCGATACTTTAAAGCAAAAAATGGTCCAAAAAACCGTGAAGCATTCTGGAAAAATATAACACTTTGACAACACTGCTGAATAAAACATACAGGCCGGAAAAACGGCAACGGTGTTGAGATATGGGTGTCGACTTTTTTTACAGAGGGTAAAGAAACCTGACACCCCTGGAGTCGCAATGTCTCGATGGCGCCAGTGCCCTTATCTCCGAATCAGGGCAGTCCAGCAGGAGGTCATGACCTTATTTACATCAGCGGGCCTGGCACTTAGGATTGGACCGAAGAAAGCCAATAAGATGGGTATGGAAAAGGAGCTCTCCGACTCGCGGGGAGGGGGCAGTGGTTTCAGCTTTGTCAATATAGCTGAAATCACAGATCCAGAAAAATCCAATGCACGTTGGAGATCTGCAAAATCTGACAATTGCGGATAACCAGCAGGCAAAAGGTTATTATTTCCGATCTTCCAGCCATTGTTTGACTACGGGTCGTACTTCAGGGCTGACAACCACACCCATGTGCGACAAGTCCGGCAAAAGTTTTACCTGAGCCACTGTGTACTGAGAAAACACTGGTTCAAATTGTGCAGCGACAAAGGCTTCGTCAGCGGTGCCTGCGACAACCAATATTGGTTGTGTCATGGCTGTGAGATCCTTTGTGTAATCGCGGGGGGCGTAGGCCGTGTTGAGTCGATGGGAATATACCAGGGTTTCGGTCCCGTCACGAAATTCCTCAGGCATATTGAATGCAATCGCCGGGAGATAATCAAACCGGTGAATACCTACATTATTGAGCATTGTCAGCCCGATGATACGACGAGTATAAGCCTGTGCCCACCCTCCCGAGTTTACACGCATCGTCGGTGCATTATATTTCAGGAACGGAGCAAACAGCATATACGCATGTACTTGTTTCCCGTATTGACTTCCTGCAAAGCGTATAGCCAACCCGCCACCAGATGAATGACCACCAACAATCAGACGTGCGTTGGGATAAGTTTGTTGAATCATCGCAATGAAATCTGCCAAGTCATCCTCTAATTGGTCGATGTAGTCGATATCACCTCTTCTGACAGGTGTACGTCCATGCCCCCGCAAATCCGGTGTGTATACCCGGGCTAAGCCATTAGAACTCATAAACCTGGCTAAAGGAAGGAAGTAATGACTATGCCAACCTGAACCATGTAACAGGATCACCACCAGATCTGATTGAGATGTATAGTGCCGATACGATAGTTTTTCCCCATCTCTTGCCTGAAATTGTTCAATTTCCGGGAGACCTGAGTAATCGAAACGCAGTTCCTTGAAGGTGAGAGTTTTCTTGCTGGCATTGCGCTCTTTGGGATTACCAAAGAAAATGAGCACAATAGATATACCGAAATATATTGCTATAGAAATTAGAAAAAAAATGAATATCTTTGAAAACATATGCAGGATTTTCTTATTGCACTTTTTCTATGGATTTAATGCGTTGGCGCTTCCAACTTGCGGCATGCATCTGTAATGTTATCCGTCGAAATATGCGACCTCGAATCGCACCACAAGTATATTGAGAACATACCACAAAAATGGTTCTTTTGAAACCCCGGCATGTTCAAATTGTGATTTATAGGAACCTTCTCTGTTCAGACACTACATAGCATCGATCCGGGGGGCACAAATTCTGTCTCTTTTTATGCCGGCGGAGCAATTTATAAAATGCATTTCGTTTTGGAGTGCGCGTTTCAGGGCGACGTCAATATCACCATGGCCGCATTCAGAGTTGCAAGCCGTGTGATCTGGCAGCTCAGTTTGCAGGCCAGTTTGCCGGCCTTAGAGTCAGCGGAATCTGTATCTTTGATGTCATTACAGGAACAGGAATATGTTCCGTATGCAACTGCATCGGCATTCGCTTTCAGGAAAGCCAGATATTCATTGCTGCGGATATGGTCTTTCAAATCCTTGTTGTTTTTGTAAGCATAAACCAGGTAGCGCATAAAGATACCCGGTCCGGCAATGTAATTTGTCGTGGGATCCAGAGCCACTTTCGGGGGTTCCGACGGGCATGGGGGGTCTTTTTCCCACTGATCACACGCGCATACCTTTTCGTATTCCGGGTCTCCGGGTCGAGGATAATCCGGATCGCCGAAACCAAAGCCGCCGGGAGAAGCAAAAGTGGGATCTTCACCATCATCGGGACCCCAGCCGTCAAACAAGGTCCAGGGCCGGAGAACTTCCGGGGCCAAATTGTCATGGGTGCTGCCGCTCATACCTCTGGTCATATGATCCTTAACACCGTCAATAATTCCCTTGGCTTTTTCGAGAAGCCATTGGTTATCTTCGGTCAAGCTGCTGTTAAGGATGTCAACCAGACCGCCCAGCACAATACCCTGGTCACCTGCCCATGACAGATCCTGTTCGTACCATTTTACACCGGTGAAACAGGATAGGGGTTGGGGTTGCGTCTTGTCTTTTGTTTTGGCATAGGTGCCCACTCTTTCTCTGACGAGGCCTGTTTCCGAATTCAGGAGCGATTGCTTTACTTTATTTTCAGAACACAGAGATACCTCTTTGTCCTCAAGGTCCATCCAGTTTTTGAACCATCCGTAAATTGCCAGGGTCAGCTTCTTGCGCTTTTCCTGTTTCTCCGAAGTCTGCTGGTAGTATCTTGTGTTGAGTACCAGGTAGAGTCCGTTCGTCACGGTATTCTGTCGAGGTGTGAGGATTGAGCAGTCATCTTCCGGTGTACCCACGGGGATCTTCTTCGAATAGGGTGGTGGACCTTTTTTGTTGGGGTTGCAGGAATCCTGTTTGCCTGGCGTCTGGGCTGCAAAGGCTGTATTCCAGACGCCCCCGGTGAAACGCGGTTCGAAACGGTACCAGTTCGCGAGGGGGGTGTTAAGGCAGGGAATACAGGGCGGTTCATTGGCCATAGCCCATACCTGGGTCGCCGTGTCCATGTGATCCTGCAGACAACCAGCAGCATATTGATTATATTGTGTTGCATCTGACTGCCCGAGTATCTTGTAATTTCGGGCGGCGTTTAAAAATGCGATTCCCCACCAGCCGAAATCATCCCACCAATATCCTTTGCCTTTTGCCACCCCCCAAAGGGTTGGAATTTTCCCACCCAAGTCACGTCCTTTTTTGACGTCCTGTGTGATAGAGACATAATCGATCAGTGTATCCAGCGCATTTCCCTGATACCACATGAGCTTACCTTCAGCTCCCGTGTAAGACCATGCATCAAGAAGTTTTTCATATTCTCCTTCAGCGGCCTTGCGGTAGTCGGCAGGGCCGGTGGAATCAATCAGCAGCGTTGCCGTATTCATGAACTCTGTGCTGTCTACATCACCGGACAACACTGTTGCTTCATAAGTAAAGGTATTGTCTTCTGAATCATATGAAGGGTTTTCAATGGTCAGCAGAACAAGATTCAGTTTACCCGTATCCGTGTAAGCGCTCAAAGAGGCATTGGGCGGTATGCCCTGAAAAATTTTATCCCAATAGGTTCCCATGGAGATGGTCGACATGATTTCGGAACCATCTCCGGGTGCATGCTGAAGGTGATACAACTCACGATAGATATCGTTCATCTTCAACAGATATTTGCCTTCCTTGTTTGAGGGAACAAAGCTTACCGAAGGCGATACCTGTGCCCATGACCAGCAGGTTTGCCCTGGATTGATACAGTTCGGCAGAAGGGTCAGTTTGACATTGTCAAAGGAGAGGGGACTTACCGGTTTTTCATCCATGGTCCAGTTGTGAAGGGTGACGGCAAATGTAAGGCGGTCGTTTTCAGGATCGTACACCGGGTTTCCGAGGGTCAAATACATGCCGTCTTCAAGACTTTGGCCGCTTACCCGGCAATCCAGGAGAGCGTTTGGATTGATGGCGCCGAACCGGACCGGCCACACACTGTTGATAAACTCGGAGGTTGTTTTCCGTCCAGTGGCGCGGTCCGGCCTATTGGCAAACCAGGTGACGGATTCCGATAGATTTTCCATGATCAGCGTGTAACCACTTGTTTCCTCCGATGATGAGGCGGATGACGTCTGTGACGCCCCGGTCGGTATCAACGAGCCATTACCCGAAAGGATTATAAAGTACTCTTCCTTTTCCAAAGGGTTGGACCCACCGTTGTTATCACTGCATGCTGCAATCATTACCGCAATCACTGCAAACACCGAGGCAGCAAAAAAAAGCCTTTTTATTTTGAGCATCTGCCATCCTCCTAATATAAGGGGTTAAAACGAAAATTTGTTGATCCGCTTGATGGGTTACGGGCCCTTAAATTCATGCTCCGCAGGCGGGCTCTCAAAAGGATGGGTAAGTCTGCCGCTGACTCTTACAAATTTTATATCCGGTTTTAAGCAAAACCAGGTGAACCAGGAATGTTTATACGATAATAGAACAGGCACTTAAATTGCCTATGGCTATCTTGACCTGTCCTGAACAATCAGCGCCGGCAAAGTGTAATGCGTCTTTTTTGCATAAGCTCCTCAGCAAATCAAGAAGCTTTTAATTAAAACTTTTTTAATAATATCAACCGAAAACGGCTTCCCATGGGCCGGATAAACTCTCTTAGCTCCTTTCTCCAGAAGGCGTTTCCAACTCTCGCGGACTTCTTTCATATCTTCTGCAAGGATTGGCATTCCCGGCGTAAACCGCAGTGGAAACCGGTTCATGGCCAGGTCCCCCACTAAGACATCACCGGTCTTCAATAGCACGCTGACCGATCCCCTGGAATGCCCCGGCGTAGAAATGATGCTGCCCTGAATTCCATAATCGGCGAGAGAGCGTTCTTCATCGCCGAGTACGATATCCACCGTGCTTGGGGGAATATGAATCAAGGGCAAAAATAATGCCATAATCCTGACAAACAGTTTGCCCCAAATGGTTGCGCCCGGAGGCAGCGGCATAAGGGATTTTTCCAGGCAGTCCCTTTCATCCCGGTGCATGGCGATTTGAGCGCCGGTGATTTCCTTTATCTCCCCGGCGGATCCGATGTGGTCCCAGTGTCCGTGGGTGAGTACGATCAATCCGAAATCTTCGGGCTTCAGTGAGAGTTTTTTGCAGGCCTCAACAAAACGCCCGGCTTTCTTCGGAGCACCCCCGTCAATCAGTATGGTTCCGTCACCGTGTATGATGTAGGCGTTATCAAAGCCCAACGGAATCGTGTGAATGCTGACCGTCATTTTGGCCCTCCTCTCTCCTAAAAAGATTCGCGCACTATTAGATTTTTAGATCGGGCTTCCTCCAGACCCTGCCTCAATGGCTTTATCGAGCATTCCAAGATCCCTGATCTCTTCGTACCGAAAGCAATCTGTTCATTTTTCTCACCTGCGCAACGGCGGGCTTCAGTGGGCACATGGTCCTCCCACATCACTGAAACCCCTAATCGGGGTTCACCTATTTCATTTCCGGCTGGTCTTGCGGAGACGGCGGGCTTCAATCCCGGCGATCTCGCTCATGAGCACATAGCCCAGTCGAGGCTGCCTCTCCATAAGCCCGGTCAGCGCGGCATTGTTCAACTCGATGAGGTCGGTGTCTTCAAGAAGAACAACGTCGGCTGTGGCCGGCAGCCTGTCGAGAAACTCAATCTCACCCACAAGGGCTTGCACCGAAAGGGTAGCCACAAGTCTTCCGTTTATCCGAACCTCGGCCTGACTTTGGAGAATGATAAACATCCTGCCCGAGGACTTACCCTGCTCGATAATACGCTCGCCTTCCTTGCCGTGGCGCAAAGTAGCCGCCGATTCCAGCGCAACCCGCTCCGCCTCATTTAACCCTGAAAACAGTTTCGCCCGACGTAGCGCCTTTGAGAGTGCGGATACCTTATCTTCAGCAGACGAAATACCCACAAAACCTCCGAATCCAACAGCCACAATTGCCACTGCCAACACCAAAACTGCCATCGCTTTTCTAACCATAGGGTCATCTCCTTTCAGTGCCATTCCACACATGGACTCTTTTTTACCAGTTGCCTTGCTCCGATCCAATTCTATGTAGCTCGATATCTCATTCTGACTACGGAGGGCTTATTTCACACCTTCACTATTTTTATTATAAAGCCGTATATCTCACAAGTTCCTGTGTGTATCGCTTCTTTTTGGGATCCACACAACCCCGCGCCCATAGGCGACCAGCTCGTTGTTCACAAGGCACTCTCCATCCAGATATAACCTTTGTTTTTCAGGGTCTATTTCCGCAACGGTGATCCTGGCCGTAACCGTTTCTCCCACATGTACAGGCTTGATGAACGGTGTCCTTTCGGCAAGCATGCATGGAAATGCCGGATAGCGGGATTAAAATGGGCTATTGAATACCTTTTAGGAGGATAGCCCATGGCGAACAAAAAATCAAAGGAGAAGCAACGTCTCCAAACAGTACAGGCCCAGTTTGCCGACTGGCGTAAAAACCGCAAAGAGCATAAATAGGGAACAGACCCCGTTTATTTTCATTTGAAGAGGAACACCGGATACTATTATTCGGGAGCGTCTTGGAATGTTGCGAATGATAACACGAAAAACACTGGAAAAACGGGGTCTGTGCCCTATTTTTTGGGACTGAGACCAGTCGTTTCCGCAACACCGCCTGCCGGTGATATCACACGTTTTTCTCGGTTGGCATAATATCAGAAACCACAGCTTTTCGGTCATGCTGAATGTTTGAGATATCCTGATGGTACTTCTGGGGTAAAAGAAGCTTCGCCAGCCTTGTCACCACTCCCCCTACCGCTCATCATAGCCATAAAAAGACAATCAATCTGGATTCAATCAAAGAATTTACAAAATTCTTAAAAAAAACTCTTGGGTTGTGACCGTATGTGTCAAACCAATCTGGCATCCTACGATCGTGTCACGGCGCAGTCACTGGGTCGGCAATGGTTAAAGTAACCAGTTTCCATTGACTTTTTGAGGAGTTAAAGATAAACAACAGTCAGCAGTTTCTCTGAATCAATCTCCTTCTTTCAACCCACTGGGAAATGAGGATTTGAAATGTTCGAGCGTCGTCCAAAAACCCCGTTACTCCGGATAGATAGAAAGCGGGGTTCTGTATTTTGAGGTTCTTGGAGGAATTGAAGCCAGAATATAGGGGAAGCCAAGACCTTATCTCAGGCATTAACAATAGGTCAACATATGTGATGGAGGAGAGATGGTATGAAAACCGTTCGCGACGTCTGTCAACTCCAACCGAATGCACTATCGATCAAACTCAGCGACCAGATCGAACAGCTCGATGAGCTGATCTCCGCTGAAGAAAATGGTGCGGCCTTTTTCGAAAAAACCCACATCACACAAGGCATGCAGGACCTGATCAGTGAAGGCATCGCCCGGCTGGCAGGAGCCTCTTCCCAGGCCGTCTTTCACCTCAAGCAAGCCATGGGTGGTGGTAAAACCCATCTGCTGGTCGGATTTGGCTTGCTCGCCAAGCATCCCGAACTGCGCAAAACGCACTGCGCGGGACTGCCTAAGGCATCTGATTTCAAAAGTGCCACTATCGGGGCCTTCAACGGTCGCAATAATCCGGATAGCTTCTTCTGGGGAGAGATCGCCAACCAACTCGGCAAGGGGGACCAATTCAAAGCATTCTGGACGAGCGGTCCCAAGGCCCCGGACGAAAAAGATTGGATCAAACTCTTCGAAGGGGACCACCCCGTTCTCATCCTGCTTGATGAGATGCCACCGTACTTCCACTACCTTGATACCCAGAAAGTGGGTAACGGCACGGTCGCCGACATCGCCACCCGCGCATTCGCGAACCTGCTGACGGCCGCCGGCAAAAAGAACAACGTATGTGTTGTTATCTCCGACCTCTCTGCGGCCTATGACACAGGAGGAAGGCTCATCAATCGAGCCCTCCAGGACGCGCGCGCTGAACTCGGCCGCCAGGAACGCAACATCACGCCGGTCGACCTCGCCGCCAATGAAATTTACGATATTTTACGCAAGCGTCTTTTCAAATCTCTTCCCGACGAGGCCGAAATCGGGGACATTGCTGAAGCCTTCGGGCGAAAGCTGGAAGAGGCCGCAAAGTCCAAGACGGCTAACCGCGGCGCTGAAGCGATTTCTGATGAGATCTCCGCAACCTATCCCTTCCACCCGCGGCTCAAAAATATCATTGCGCTGTTCAAGGAGAATGAACAGTTCAAGCAGACGCGCGGCCTGATCGAACTCATTTCACGCCTTCTCAGGTCGGTGTGGGACCGCCAAGCCAACGACATCTTTCTTATCGGCCCCCAGCACTTCGACCTCTCTATCCAGGAGGTTCGAGACAAGCTGACCGAATTCTCCGGTATGCGTGATGTCATAGCAAAAGATCTTTGGGATGCACAGCAATCCGCGCACGCCCAAATAATAGATCTCCAGACCGGCAAGGAAGCGGCTACCCAGATCGGCGCCCTGCTCCTCAGCGCCAGCCTCTCTACTGCCGTCAATGCAGTCAAAGGCCTTACCCGTGAGGAGATGGTCGAATGTCTTGTTTCACCGTTGCGGGAGCCATCCGAGTTTCTGGCAGCCTTCGAAGAGCTGGAGAAGGTCGCCTGGTATGTGCATCATACGCCCGAAGGCCGCTATTACTTCGATCGGCAGGAAAACCTTACCAAACTTCTTCAAAGCCTTGCCCACGATGCACCTGAGAATCAGATCGATGAACTCATCCGGCACCGTTTGAAGGAGATGTTCAAACCGACACGCAAGACATGTTACGAAGACGTGCTGCCGCTGCCGAAGTTGGAAGATGTTGCAGACAGGGTCCGCAAAGGGCGTGTCTTGCTGGTGGTCAGTCCCGACTCGAAGATTCCCCCGGAAGAAGTTCAGAAGTTTTTCGAAGGACTCAGCCAGAAGAATAACCTATGTGTCCTTACTGGAGAAAAAACAGCCATGGGCAGCGTCGAAAAAGCCGCACGCCGGCTTTTCGCCGCACAAAAGGCCGACGGCCGCATTCCCCAAGGTCACCCTCAGAGGGAAGACCTTGAGCGGAAGCAGCAAACGTATGAACAGGATTTTAACTCCACCATTCTTGGCCTGTTCGACAAGGTCCTCTTCCCGATCCAGCGTGCGCGTAGACAGGCCCAGCTTGCAGACAAAGCCCTGGACATGACCCGTGACGCCACCAAGCCCTTCAATGGTGAGGAGCAGATCGAAAAGACGTTGACATCCAACCCACTCAAGCTCTATCTCGATGTTGAAAAGGAGTTTGATGCCATCAGAGACAAGGCCCAGGACCTCCTCTGGCCGGAGAATCAGGATGACACCCGCTGGACCGATGCGGCTGACCGATACTTTGAACAGGCGGGCATGTCGTGGCTGCCACCCAAGGGCTTGGACACCCTCAAGTCCGTTGCCTGCAACCGCGGGCTGTGGGAAGACCTCGGCAACGGTTATGTCACTAAAAAGCCGAAGATGAAGCGAACCTCGGTTCAGGTTGTTGCCGAGTCCGAGCCCAATGACGAGGGCAAAGTCCATCTGCGCGTCAATCCGCAGAACGCCGGGCCGGCGCCCAAAATTTACTATGCCGAAGACGCCCCGGTCAGCGAGTCCAGCCCGCAGCTCAAGGACCAGGCTTACACCACGGCCGCGTTGAGGGTAAACTTCCTGGTATGTGATCCATCGGGCCAGTACGAGACCGGTGATCCGGTTCCCTGGTCCAACAAGCTGGTTCTGCGCAATAAACTCACCGAGAAGGACGGCCAGCGAAATATCGAATTGTTCGTGGCGCCCAAGGGGATGATCCAGTACACCCTTGACGGCAGCGAACCCCGTGAGAGCATGGACTACGAAGGTCCCATCCCCATCGGTGACGGGGACGTGCTGATGCGCGCCTTTGCCGAGGCGGAAGGGATCGAAACTAAGGCCGAGTTCCGCTTCCCGGCCAAAGGGAAAAAGGGCGTACAGATCGACGAGGTAAAGCCCGGTCGCCTCATATCCCGAACCGGCCGCAAACTCGATTCGCGCGCCAAGACCTTTGAAGGGTTGAAGCAAGCAGCAGAAAAGTCTGCCACACTTGAGGGCATCGTGCTCACCGTAGGTCAGGGCAGCCATATGATTGCCATCAACGTGGGTGAAATCGAAGTGGATGCAGCGTTCATCGAGGCCCTGCTTAACACAGTGCTGGAGAAGTTCACGCCGGAAACGCCGGTAACATTAACCTTTCGCAAAGCCCACTTCGCCTCCGGACACGACCTCAAGGATTTTGCCGCCAAACTCGGCATTG
>Ga0222657_1000769_pt1 | contig 13740 bp, 16 predicted proteins | sample AntAcemetagen474_FD_179858 | JGI IMG/M metagenome (GOLD analysis project Ga0222657, IMG submission 179858) | Saline water microbial communities from Ace Lake, Antarctica - #474 | ecosystem: Environmental > Aquatic > Non-marine Saline and Alkaline > Saline | place: Antarctica: Ace Lake... | reverse complement strand
CCAACTTTGTCAATGGGGAGGGTCCTGGAGCAACGATTCCGCAACAATACGCATAAGGTATGATTTTAAGCTTAATTAGAGGTTTTTAAACAAAGGGTCATATTCGCGAAAGGATTTCGCTTAAAAAATTGGATTACAAAAGACGATTATATCTACCGTAAAGACACCGCTCCCTTAATTCTTTTAAGTAACTCAAATAATAACCAATAACACCACATCATGGATATCATGGGCCGGAATAATCGCCGGCACACGTAAACTCTGTCGCGTATAACTCACTGGCTATCACCAATGCCCAGTATTTGCGGCTCCGGCCTCTTCGGATTTCCGGTTTTAGATTAAGTTCAATAAAAGCATTAAATAAATTATACGCTATCATCAACGTCAACCAGAATACGTCTATTGCATTGGGATCATGTTTATAAATATGGTCGGCATGCCATGCATTTACCAACTCATTAAAACCCTCATTCTCAATTGCCCATCTCCGATGCCCAATCTTCACTACTGTCCGCGTGCTCGCTTTCCACTTCGGCAATGTCGTTGCCCACACCCAATCGCTAGTGATTTTCTCCTCTTTCTTGTTCATCTGTCGCCGGATTGTCTTCGTTTCCAATGACCTCACTACCCGAACCGGTTTTCCAAATCCTTCCCAGCTCGTAAATCCATCCATATCCCACATCTGCCGATACAGTTTTTTTCTTGTCTCTTCTTCCGGCTTTATCGTTTTAAATATTCCCATCGCATCCTTCATCAAATCACGCCGGTCGTCTTTTAATACCGCTACTACATCTTTTCCGTGCCTCACCGCAAAATTGAAAAATCTTCCCTGAACATACAGTCCATCTCCCGCTACCACATCAAATGCCCGGTTATATTTCTCCATCACCCTTTCTAATAACCGCATCGCGCATCCCACTTCGTCTTCCCCTCGCCTCTGCATCTCACTATCCAGCAAAATCCATCTTTCCCCGCACACAAGCATTGCCGTTACATTCCGATGATAATATTGTATCCGCTCTTTTTTTCCTTCTCCTATTTTCCTTTCACAACACAAATTACATCTACATAAATAGCTCGTGTGTTGTTCATGGCAATCCACTATCAAGAACCGCAACCCCTGTACGCTCCCATTCAATGCCTTATTACGTTTTTGCCGGCTGTATATCTGTCGATTTATTTCCCGCACATTTTCTGCATATATTTTCGCAAATACTTTCCCCGTTGTATCAGCGCTCGGCAATACATCCCCAATCCACTTCTTCCAGAAACGATTTCCCTTCGTATCTTCCTGCGCATTCAAACTTCCCATCCGCAATAACATCATTATTAATCCGCCTTCAAATACTACCCTCGTCTTTATCCGAGGCCGCTTACGCCTGTCTCGCACCGCTTCCGTCTTTCCTCTCAACTTATATATCTTTTCCGTGTACTTAAGTAATCGTCGAAGAATATTTATACCTTTCTTTCTTTTATATTATTCCAGTTTATCCCGCTTAACCGGTCCAATAATTTCTTTATCTCCTTATTCCTTTTTACCCATTCTTTCACTTTTTCCTCCAGTTCCACCGGCACATACAACATTCGGGGTTTCCCATCTTTACTCTGAGAAAGATATAACGACTCATGAAGTTTACCCTTTGCACACCGGCAATTCTTATTGCCACATTTACGTTTCATCTCCACAAGACTTGCCCTCAATACACCTCCATCCTTTATCAGCCAGTGAATGCGGGAAACGGCCTTCCTTTCCTCTGCCGACATCTTTAACCTCTTCCTCATACAGACCCTCCTTTCCTATATATGATATATTATATATGTATCAGTTTTTATGTCAACATAATACTTCGAATCCAATGCGAATTTGCTCATACAAGGCGTTTACCACTAAAATATCGTAAATAGAATGACTTATGGTGGGTTAAAATACTTTGTTGCGGAATTGCTGAGTAAACGTGGATTTGGGGTATCTCTTTCCCAGATAATAGATATTCGCACCTTGCCCCGAACAAAGATCAATTATTCTTAATTGGCTATCCTTTTGGATGTATCCGATTTCTTCAAGCCAATCACAAAAAGCAACAGTGCTTCGATATGGTTCCTTGAATTGGCGTTCATGGTATTCTGTGTTTACTTTTTCGATCCACTCTGTGGCTCTTTGTTTCATTTGTTCTCCTCTTTCTTTATCGCATAACATATAATATACGAATTCGCTTTTTGTGGTTTTTTGTACAACCATAGGATAAAAGTAACACTCATCTCGCTATTTCAAGCACAATTCTGCTGACTAATTTCGCAATTTGTCTGTAATAATACGATATGCGTAATTCGCTTTTTTTCTGGTAATCCTTTTGGAAATTAAAGACACATTTATTCAGATTCTTTCTTTGGCCTACCTCTGCGCCAGCATCTCTGCCGCTTCCTCTAAATCTTCCGGGAACACATCAACATAATATCTCAACGTCGTTGTTACATCTGAATGACCTAAATATCTCTGAACCAATTTAGCGTTTTTATATTTCTTAAGAAGCCTTGTCCCGACAGTATGCCTTAAAGCATGCGGCGTAAGATCGGATTCGATCCCGCTCATCTTTACCCACATCTTAAACTCTCTCTGCACCTGGCGCGGGCTGATCCTGACGCTATTTCTGGAAACAAACAAAGGCGCCTCAGGTAAAAGGGCTTCTCCTTTTTTTGCTTTAACCTTTAAATAATCTTTCAAATGTTTTTGTAAGGCTTTCGGGAAATATACCGTCTTAAATCTGTTTTTATTCCCTTCGCTTCGCTCGGGACTTTGTTTCTTTTTTTTGGTCCAGCCTTTAACCTTTACCTCGAACTTGGCTTTGCCGGCGTGTTCAACATTAAGACTTAACGCCTCGGATATCCTTAATCCGGTAATAAGCATAAGATGATAAAGCATATAAGCCCTCTCGGCATCCTTGCGGTTTTTAAGGATATCTAAAAACCTTTCTTCTTCCTGTGGCGTAAGGCATTTAATATTTGCGCTCATTTTTAACTTTCCTGTTTCACTAAATCTTTCTTCTTCTCAAGCATCTTGTTCCTTTCAAACCTAAGCAAAGTCGGCAAAATAAAATTCGGGTGAACGCCCTGCTCTATTAAATTCTCTCTAGCCTGCTCCTCTAATTTTTCCTGTTTCTCTTTTGGTAATTGTCCAAATACTTTGTCCAGCTCTTCCCCTCTTTTTCTTTCTTCTTCCCTTTGTTTATCTTCTTCTAACTTCTTTTGTTGCTCTGCCTTTTCTCTTTCTTCTACGAGACGCTTGCTTTCCTTATCGCCCAGAGCCTGGCCAATAACTTTAGGAATAATCCTGATACTATGAATATCTTTTATATTATCTACCGCCCAGCCCAACGCAAAAGCGACTTCTTCTTTGGTGTACCCTTCATCTATTAAATCCTGGAGTACAATCATTCCTTCCCGCTTTAATACTTCTGACACCTTTTCCTGTCCTAATCCCTGATAAAAAGTTACCGCAAGGTTTTCTAAGTAAAACAGGTTATCCTCTATCTCCTTAAATCTTTCTGACTTGTGAAAATAATAAACCACAATATTTTTTCGATATGTCCATCCATCAATAACTCTTTTTTCTTTCAGTTCATTATTCGCTTTCTCTATAAGTTCCTTGAGCTGTGATATTTTACTTGTTTTGAGCCCCATCCACCTTGCTAATTTTCTTATATCTATCTCAAATTGATTTTTCCTATACTTCTTTTTCTCTAAATATTCATATAGCCTTCTTGGTAATCCGCTATTTAAAGACTTATACACTTTAAAATCTATCAACTTATAATATTTTTTCTCAATACTATTAACTAACTCATCATCTAAAACCACCTTGATCATATTTATAAATCTATTCCCTTTTTGCTGTTCGTAAATCTCCATTCTTGATATTAAATGTACTATCTTGGTGGTCTTTTCTTTCTCTGCGTAAAAGGAATTTTCAAAATGAAGGTTAGTCTTTGCCATCCGCTCCAAACTTTCCCGCACTCTCTTTACTTTCTCGCCGTCGTGAACTGGCAACTCTAACTCTCTCAACAGCTCGTATATTGTAAAATGGATCTCGGTTTTCTTATATACCCCGCCTCTTTTAACATAAACCCGCATAATCGAGTTAAAAACATCCATATCAAAGTAATTCGGGACCCCTTTTGTACAATCAACCTTGAATTTCCGCTCCCCCGTTATCTCCCCCGCTCCATTTCTTTCTTCCCATACATATTCCTCTAGGGTTCTATCTACCCGCCTCTTTTGCATAGAAAATATAGGGTATTCCAGAAGGTTTCCTTCCATTATAACGTGTTCTTTCTTCTTTATTTCATCCATTTTCTTCCTTCTGGGTATGGTGTCTTATCATTTACCGTATGGTGTCTTATCGTTTACCTGTTTGGTGTCTTATCGTTTACCTTTTGGTGTCTTATCGTTTACCGTATGGTGTCTTATCATTTACCAAAACCGTCATAACCCCTTTAGTTTCAATGTCTTTCAAAACTGTAACATATAGTTTAACATATAATAATACTCTCTCTAAGAGTGAGCTTTTTATTTTTTCTCTTTTTTTTCTAAATTTACCACTGGCAGATGAGTAAGAACCAAGTCATCCATAATTTGTGACAAGGAGGTATCTGTTCTAACCCGCTGCATCCAAAGGCGCTTAATAGTGTCAATTCTAAGATTAAACGTCTGTTTTTTCTTAGGCTGCTCCTTAATTTTTATTTCCTTTGGGTTTTTCTCTTGATTGGTCCTTTTTTTCTTTGGGGTCTCCCCTTCATCCATCCACGTGGAAGCGATTTGACTTAACTTTGCTTTAGGCATCTCTTAACCTCCTTTTCTAGATCAATAAATTCTTCTGTTGCCATTGAATTCGGCGCGTATTCAAGCACTGATTGTCCTGTAATGGCTGATTCGCACAAGACGATCCTTTGAGATATTTCAGTTTTTAAAATAGGTATCTTAAGCATTTGGCAAGTATCTCGCGCTTCTTTTGCTAAATTAGTCCCCACTATTTTTTTTGATATCAAAAGATGCGCTTTAGATTTAATCGCTCCCCTGCTGGCTCCCTCTTCTATCAGTTCTATGGTACTGCGTGCTGAATTGATATCTAAAGGACTTGGTGAAATAGGAATGATTGTTAAATGAGATACGACGAGAGTCGCTTTAGTTGCCTTATTATTGGCCGGCCCGCAGTCAATAATTATAAACTCATAATCCGGCGGTTGCGCTAATTTAAGTATTTCTTCCGGCGCCCAGGGATTTTCTGTAAAAGTGATGTTGGGATTTATTTTATTTGATTTGAGGCGGGTTCTGGCTTTAGCCCACATAGAAACAGTGCCTTGAGGATCAGCGTCCACGACGAAAACAGTGTGTTTGTTATCTGCTAAAGCTGCCGCAAGATTAAAAGCGATAGTGGATTTCCCCACCCCGCCTTTTTGATTGGCGATACTGATAATATAGCTCATACTGCTAATGATAAAACAATAGATATTTTTTGGCAAGCATTATATACAGCTTTTTACCACTTTATTATATACAGCTTTCTGTATATACAGCTTTAAAGAAATACTGCCGTAGGACTTGATCAGCAGGTAAACTCGTACCCAAACAGGCCGTTTGCTCGCCAGTTCACCTACACACCACTGTACTAACCCATCCCTGAAAATACCCCTTGCATAGTATCTTCAAGTAACATAAAATCATGTCATAGAAACAGCTCTAATATGTCCAAGATGAAAGTATTAAGCCTTTTTGTCCGGCTGAAACATTCATTTTAAACATTTCAATTAAAAAAGGGGGTTCAATGCGCATCAAACCATTCAAGCTGCTTGCAGCAGTCTTTGCATTTGTTTTTCTTGTAACATTTCCCCTCAATGCGGAAGAAAAACCTTCACTTGAAGAAATTCTTCGTAAAGAAAAAATCAAATCATACAAAGAACCCATCTATCAGCAAAACAAAGAATGGCTTATCAAAGAATTTGGTCCCGGGGATCCTCATCCAATTAACATTACCCTTACCACAAAGAACATTGTGTGGCAAGTCAGGGAAGCAATACGTAAAGGCGAAGCCGAACCGATTCAAGGGATCATCAGAACCTTTTGGTACACACACATCAAGCCGATCCTGGCACGCACTGATTCACTCCGGGAAAATTTAGATCAATCGCAAGTAATACACAGAGTACTGGTTGACCTTGTACGAAACAGAGACATCATGCGCTACAAAGACATGGGATTTTTGAATAACAATGCCGGCACAGTTCGTATTGGCAAAAACTGGCATGTATTACTTGTTGGTGAGAAACACGGCAAGTATGCCGTATTAGAAAAAATAGCCAAAGACTTAAACTGTACAGCTCTAACCTTAGGCGGCCAGCCATCACTCCTGAGCATGGAATATCTTGTTGATGATTATAAAGAAAAGGGAATAGACATCAGAAAATCAATGTACATCATCTTTGTCGTAGACTACGATCCCTCCGGTTGGATTATTCGGGACAGTGTGGTTAAAGGCTTAAAGTTTTATGGAGTAAAAAACATAAAACCTATAGACATTATTTTACCTGAGATTCTTAGCCGGGAAGAACTGGAACTTGCCATGTTTCCTTTACCAACAACGATACCGGTTCAAACAAAAAAATGGTTAGATCGTGTAGATGGCATAGTAGACGAAGACGGCAAGGCTTATGGTTTTGAGTCAGACAGTGTTCCTTTTGAACGACTACGAAAAAAGATCATAGAAGCTGCCGCTCCTTATGTTGGGGATCCTGAAATCATTCGAAGGGCAAATACTATCACGGATTTGGGGCAGTCACTAAACCAATTAATACAAATTAAGTTAGGACTTACAACAGAATAACAAAAGGAGTTTTTATGAAAAAAATATTTTTGTATTTAATTATTGGCTTATTTCTTTGTCCTTCTCTAGTGTTTGCAGAAGATGTTACAAGCACCAGATCAATAAAAGAATTTTCCAAAGAACAAACTGAACTACGCGTTGCGGCAGACTCCATTGAAGCATACAAAGCATCTCTTAATGAAATGAGCCTGAAAGTTATTCAAAGAGCTGCTGAACTTGCAAAGGCTGAGGCCCGTAAGACAATCCTCAAGCGCGACATGGTTCAGGCAACAGAAGAAGTTTTCCGGAGAGCGCCAATGACTATTGCGGAACTCATGGAAAAAATAAAACTTTTATCCATCATTGATCTTGCTGAACTAAGCAATCAGGTAAAAGCCTATAGTAAAGAACTTCTTGAAAAGAGAAAAGAATGAACTATCAAGACTATGCAAAACAAATCTCTCTCAAATTCGTTCGTAACTACGAAGAAAGCGAGAGGATCCTAAAATATTTTCTTGGGAGTGTTTCACAGGACCTGGCTAAAGGCAAACGAGTTTACTTCCGTGGATTTGGCAGCTTCAAGAAAGTTGTACGGCCACCTAGAAAATACCGTAACTTTATTACTAAGAGAATAGATACCAGACCCGCTAAAAAAGACATAGACTTTAAACCAGACAAAGAACTTATTTCAAAACTTTAGGTGTGGTTGCTTTTGATGATGAATTCATCAGGCAGCCAGAACCATCAGAAACATCTAAACCCAGATAAAAACAGCGCGTATATTAACCACATTCAGCCCTTCCTGCAAAAAACTTACAACAACCCAGACCCTTACCCTTTAATTTTTTTTAAGTGCCTTAAAACCGTTTTTTATAAATTTTCTTTTTTTGCCAACATTCAACGTCTTTTGCCAATTTCCCCGCCGCCACCCTTAAAAGGAATATTCGCTCAGCAGCGTGCTTTGTTACTCCGGGGAAGCGGTTCCGGGGTTCGTCATCCTCATCTTGTCCTTCGACAAGCTCAGGACAAAATTCGGACCGGTCAAGCCAGTCGTACACAGGGGTATACAGACTGGAGCCTCAATTTCTCCAGCCTGTATGCCCCTGTTCCCTCCTTGTCGCATAATACGCGCATTATGCGACCTAGCCCTTGCCTCACCCCTCCACCGCCCTTCGGGTTGACATAACCAGCGTTATGTCAACTTCCCCTCCGCAACAAACCACACAAGCCTCGCTCCCTATATTCAACCCCCCAGTTCCGCAGCCCCCCAGTCTTGGGGGGCTGCGGTTAGAGTGTTCTCTTCGGAAAAAGGAGGTGAATATTTACCATGCGCTCATCCAAGATGAAAAAACTTAAGGCTGCTGAATTCGATAAAGCTTTTGAAAAGGGAGATGTTACAAAATACCTTGATCTAAAATCTGCAAAAGTTCGCCATCCTATACATCGTATCAATATTGATATTCCCCGGGCATCTCTTTTAAAAATATGGATTGTAAAATGTGTTGATGGTCTAGGGAGTAAAGTTTCTCGAAGCAATAGCCGTTAAATTTCATATGCAGTGGAGATTGCCAACACCGCTCGGATTTTTTAATAAAGCACATAGACAATTAGAGGATTAGTTATAACCGCGCAGGTTGTAATTTGGTACGCCTTTGTTTCCTCAGCCATCCGATGATCAAGCCGAAAAGCCCTATACCGAAAAGTGCGTATGTTGACGGTTCGGGGACTGCCGCGGAAAAGATAACACCATAATCATTCGCGCCACCGAGACGTGTCATTCCATAAACTGTGTTTCCATCTCCGGAAAGTATCAAACTGCCATAAGGGTTTTGACCATCACCGGGGTAGCCGGCAAATTCGTGAAGATTTGTATAATCATCACCATTAGTAGCCATGGAAAAGGTAACACCTTTATTATTCGCGCCGCCCCAACCTGTCATTCCATAAAGTGTGCTTCCGGAAAGTATCAAACTGCCCAACAAAGGGTTTTCACCATCACCGGCACCGCCGGCAAATTCGTGAAGATTTGTATAATTGGCGCCATCAGTACCAATGGAAAAGGTAACACCTTTATTATTCGCGCCGCCGAGATATGTCATTCCATAAAGTGTATCTCCGGAAAGTGTCAAACTGCCTCGAGGGTTTTCACCATCACCGGCGCCGCCGGCAAATTCGTGAAGATTTGTATAACTGCCGCCATCAGTACCAATGGAAAAGGTAACACCTTTATTAGCCGCGCCGCCGTAAGATGTCATTCCATAAAGTGTGTTTCCGGAAAGTGTCAAGCTGCCATAAGGGCTATCACCATCACCGGCACCGCCGGCAAATTCGCGAAGATTTGTATAACTGCCGCCACCGGTACCCATGGAAAAGATAACACCTTTATTAGCCGCGCCGCCGACATTTGCCATTCCATAAAGTGTATCTCCGGAAAGTGTCAAACTGCCATAAGGCTTTTGACCATCACCGGCACCGCCGGCAAATTCGCGAAGATTTGTATAACTGCCGCCATTAGTGGCCATGGAAAAGATAACACCTTTATCAGCCGCGCCGCCGACATTTGTCATTCCATAAAGTGTGGTTCCGGAAAGTGTCAAACTGCCTTGAGGCCGTGCACCATCACCGGCACCGCCGCCAAATTCGCGAAGATTTGTATAACCGCCGCCATTAGTGGCCATGGAAAAGATAACACCTTTATCAGCCGCGCCACCGACATTTGTCATTCCATAAAGTGTATCTCCTGAAAGTGTCAAACTGTCTTGAGACCATTTACCACCACCGGCACCGCCGGCAAATTCGTGAAGGATATCAACATCAGCATTTACCGAAAAACCAAACGAGAAGACAAGGAAAAAATTGAATATTACAAACAGGGCGCTTTTTGCTATATAAAGTCTCTTGGGCATTGGGCATTGGGCATTCATTGGTATAACTATAAATAATTTATATTGATAGTCAAGGAAAAGTTGCAGCTCGAAGTAAGGGGTCAGTGAACCGGGGGTAAGACGGTAGCTACCAGCTGGTAAAATCGTACCCGAAACCCCTCTTTCATCGCCCTTTCAGACACACTTATCGTCATCTACGCAAAACCACCTTGAAACTCGAAAATATCGTCTTTCAGATACAAAATATTGCAAAATTATCCGAACAGGGCTAAACCACTTTCATGGACCCAACACCGGACCGTTCGACGGCCTCGTCCACAATCCCATCACAAACCACTTCAACCGTCTCAACCCCCAACCCGCTACACAATAGAACACAGTCCACTAAATACTTTTCCATCTCTTCAAATACACTGCCTTCATAATTCCTGCACTTCTTCTCTAAAATATCCTTCCAAAACAACAGGGGGACAATCATTGTCCTTTACTATCACATGACCTTCTACAAAAATACCAACTTATAACTAAACACCCCCATTAACAATCTTCATTACCTACCGCTCCATTCTTTGCTTTCCTCCAACTTCCTCCCGATTCCCTGACCTCGCTATCTCTAAACGAAGAGAGAGTGAGGTCAGGGAATGTGCTTTCCTTAAGCACAAGGGAGGAAAGTGCTTATAAATTCCAAGTACCCTAACCGACTTGTGTAGTGCAGGGAGTACCTAAAAGGAAGCAATTTTCATACTTCTGATGATGATAGTTCGCGAAGGAAAGATCAAAATATCGTGGCAAAAACCAAACCCCATCAGGCGAAAGGCTTTGTTGATTTTTCCGAAGTTAATTGCCTCACCCCTCCACCGCCCTTCGGGTTGACATATATGCGTTATGTCAACTTCCCCGGCCCTCAAAGATCAAGTAAATTCCATAGCAATCGATCTACTTTTTATTCAACCCGCCCCCAGTCTTGGGGGGGGTGCGGTTAGAGTGTTCTCTTCGGGAAAAGGGTAATGGGTTTTATATAGGCAGGCTTAATAAAATGCGCCTACAGGCAAATGAGAGTTGTCTTTTTATGGGGTTATCGTCGATAATGCGGTTCTTGCTCTTTTCGGGGTCCAAAGGAGGTTTGACACCGGTCACTAGAATGCCCTCAAACGGTCTTTATTGGGCTTCTGTGGAGTTCTTTTTGATATATACAGGAAACTAAGCATGAGTTTTATTAATATACAATCGCAACATTGCATCTTTGATAAAATACATCCCCCGTCTGGGGTTTTCAATCATATTTTTATCAGTAAGCCTGCGTAAATATTGCCTAATACCCTTTATTTTAAAATTAAGCTTTTGTATTTTGCGTTCTATTTCTTGTGTGTCTTTTGGGGTTTTAAAGAAAGATATAGCGTATAATATTTCTTTTTCCTTCTCACTTATTTCAGACAAAAGATTTTCAAAGATAGCTGTTCCTAAATAAACCATACAATTCTCTAAGGCTAAATTAGCTTTGCTATAAGATACGAATCCTCTCTCGTGTAGGTCATATAACTCACGGCAGAGACTATGTAATTCAAATAAATGCCCTTCGGTGCATTCCCACACAAAAGGTAATATTTTTTGATCAAATTTTACAGCGGTATTTTTAAGGGTTTGTTCTATCAATTTATACGTATTCTCCCGGTTGAAACCTTTCAGCTCTACCCGGGGAATAAAAAATCTTCCAATAGGGTGATTTCTGATCATGAACGGTTTCCAGCCGTCCAGGGTAGAACTTAAAATAAAAAGAAACTTCGTTTTTTTGATTATATCGTCATGGCTTAAAACATTTCTGATGGTTGTCATATACCGTGTAACGCGAGAAAGATTTTGAACATCATCTATCAGTACAACAACCCCATTAGGGTTTTTTAATTCCCTCCAAATATTTAGTAAGCCGTCAAGCAACAATGTCGGTGAATCAAATAATATATTTTTATCAATATGAAAATTAACATTAAATCCTGTACCTAACACTTGGATTCCAAAACCTTGTAATAATTTAAGAAATGGACTACCTTTTTTAAAACGCAAAGACAATGCCCGGGATATTGATTGCAATAAATGCACTGTTATCACGGTGCTATCCACATCTTCGTGAAATTCCTCAATTGAAAAATAAGCAGCATGGAAGCTTTTCTCCTGAGCGAAAAGCTTAAAATATTTTAATAAAGAAGTTTTTCCGATTCCCCATGATCCGTTTAAAATGTAATGATTAATATCATTAATTTTCAACTCCTTTAACCTTTTTTCAAAAAAACTAATCTCTCCTTCCCGATTAAGAAATATCCTTGGTTCTTGTCCTGACTTGGGCGTAAAAGGGTTTGGTTTTATCATGGGGACACCTCCTAAAAATAACAAATATAACTAATGTAACAAAATAACGCACCGCATGTTACATCTGTTATTTTCTTAACTTTCCCTCAAAAAGTCAAGCAGAAAAACAACTTTTTTTGGTTGCTTTCTTTATAAAGTTAAGAATGTTATAGAAGTTAAATGTTTCGCATAACAATCATAACATTCTTAACATTTAATCACAGCGAAAGTTTATCCAAAATTTAAAGCTGAAAATTTTGGTTCTGAATGTAAACAGTTTTCGTTTATAAACATTGTAAACGGATTCCGTTTACAAATGAAGTACCCTCAAAAATTTCTCTTTAATCTCTTTTGAACGTCGCAAAAGTACAAAATCAATTTTCCGGTTCCCCTATGAAAAACATCTCTCCTGGTATGCCCAATGTCGCAAAAGTGTTACTTTTGCGACACTTGGCTAACGCTAAAGCTAAGGCGCGCGGTTTACCGCGTCGCCTTCAGCGCCTTGTTAGACAGTTTTCGTTCTCTTTCCTTCTTTCAATCCAACAATCAGACCAATAATCGCACCAACTAGTAACAATGGAATCCCGATAAATATCACAGGCATCATTAGTTGGGCCCAATATGCTGTTCCATCCTTTGCGATTTGATTGAATTGAAAGACAAGCAGCAATGCTGGAATCAGCATGTAGATCGAAATCCCTATGAGCGCCCCAACAAACAGCCCGTTTGTGATCTTGTTTATAACTCTATTGCTCAGAACTACGAAGGCCAACAGTAGTGAAACAGCAGGTGCGATGACGGGAGGAAGAAGTATTATCCAATCACCAATGTTTTTAACCTGATTCGGCATTCTCCAATATCCGAAAGCAATTATACTGGTGGCGACAAGAACCACGCCGGAAAGAAGAAGCGAACCAATTGCTATTATTTTTTTCATCATCTTTTCTTTTTATTTTATCTGTCTAACGACAAAGCTCACCTGCCGCTATGGAGCGCAGCGGAATAGCGGTCAGGTGGAGCGCCTTGTTATGCGCAGGATTATTTTCTGGCCGCAATGAAATACCATGGCATTAGCAATGGACCCGATATTTGGAGCCTATGCTCATTCTCAAGTTTCTCGGTATATGTGCTCATTACTTTTTTGCTTGGCTTCGGTAAGTCAATATCAATTTCGAAAGGGGTAAATTGAAGATTTCGGTATCCTTTCTCGGATAGGCATTTCTCAATGACAGGTAGAGAATATACGTTGTAAAAACTATCTCGGCGTGGATTCAGAGTTGTGTCATATTCTCTTACTTCAATAGTGCAGGATACTTGTCCGTCGTAGAATAGCGATGTCAAAGCAATCCATCTGGCTTGTAGATCAACCATTGCTTCAATCGGTTCCTTGAATTCAGGAAGCCAACTCAATGTTTGAAAAGACAATATGCCATCAAACTCTGATACATATTTCCTGTCCAATTTGTAAATATCTCCTATCTCAAGATGGCAGTTCCATATTTTGCTATCTTTAAAGAACTTGTTGCCGCTTATTACAAGGTCAGAATTGATATCTACACCAGTAAACGTGGATTTGGGGTATCTCTTTCCCAGATAATAGATATTCGCACCTTGCCCCGAACAAAGATCAATTATTCTTAATTGGCTATCCTTTTGGAT
>Ga0222657_1000738_pt1 | contig 14134 bp, 14 predicted proteins | sample AntAcemetagen474_FD_179858 | JGI IMG/M metagenome (GOLD analysis project Ga0222657, IMG submission 179858) | Saline water microbial communities from Ace Lake, Antarctica - #474 | ecosystem: Environmental > Aquatic > Non-marine Saline and Alkaline > Saline | place: Antarctica: Ace Lake... | reverse complement strand
AACACGTTTTGTTTTTGAAATTTTCATCTTCAGTTGGATTTTTAGCTAGCTAAAAATCCAACTGAAATTTCTCAAAAGTGTTACCTTTATTTTTCCAAAAATTGTTTACTCTATTTTTCTAATTACAAATGATAAACTATCGTTTTTTTATGTATGTTTGATACCTGAAAAATTTCATATTTGAACAACATAATTTTATTAGTTATGATTAACAATATTATATATTCAATACTTAAACTAATGCCGAAAAGGCTTGTTTGGATCTTCTCAAAAAAATATATTGCAGGTGAACATGTTGAGGATGCCATTAATGTTTCAAAAAAATTCAACAGTGACGGTATAAAAGTGACAATAGACATTCTTGGCGAATTTATTTCCAAACTCGATGAAGCAGAATCTAATAAACAGGAATATCTTGACTTGATAGAGCAAATAGAGAGTCAAAAAATTGATGGCAACTATTCTGTTAAACCTACAATGTTTGGATTATTGCTAGATAAAGATATCTGCTATAAGCATATCAGGGAAATAGTTAAAAAAGCCGCATCCTATGGTAATTTTGTGCGCATCGATATGGAGGATTCTCCTTGCGTGGACATGGAGATCGACATTTACAGAAAGATTAAATCGGAATTTCCCGGTAATGTCGGCTTAGTTTTACAAGCCTACATGAGAAGAACCCTTGAGGATGTTAAAAACCTCATGGATATTCATTCTGAAAAGAATGGATTGAATTTTCGTTTATGTAAAGGAATATATGTTGAAGCTGAAAAAATTGCATATAAAAAATATCATGAAATAAATAGTCATTTTATTGAAGAGATGGATTTTATGCTAAAAAATAATATTTATATTGGAATTGCTACACACGACAAGCCATTAGTAAATGCAGCATACGAATTAATAGAAAAATATAAAGTGCCGAAAGAGCGCTACGAATTTCAAATGCTTTTAGGTGTAACTCCCGAATTACGCAAATCAATCATTGATAAAGGCCACACCATGCGTGTTTATATACCTTATGGCAGCCAATGGCATGGATATTCAATGCGTCGTTTAAAAGAAAATCCAAAAATGATCAACTATATTATCAAAGCTTTATTCTTCCATGGATAAAAACTAGCTTACTTAACCTTTGTCCAGTAAGTTGTTCTTCCAATCAGGCTAAACCCAATGTATCCTCTTACTTTGAGTTTGTCCAGATCATCCTCATCTTCAAACTCCATATAACATTTGTATGTTGATCCATTTTTAGGGTCATAAATTTTCCCGTCTTCCCATTCATCATCACCGTCAAATTCAAAATTCCTTAGCAGAAGCAAACCCATTACAGGCCTTGATCTCAGGCTTTCATCTTCATTTTCCCTGTCTAATTTAGGTTTTCCTGTTTCTTCCCTAATGGGTTCCTTCAGCCAGACAATTTTGCCGAAATACTCTCCACCCTCCTTGTAAACTTTAACATGTGCATCCTTGTCTTCGTTGAGCCAAACACCGAGAATGTCATCGGCCTTTACTTCCTGAGCACTAATTTGAGCAAAAGAATAAATAAATAAACCCATTAAAACAAACATCAAGTTTCTGATTTTCATAAAATATGATTTAAAGTTAATGAATAAAAATAGCATTTTTTTCATACAAGCCTGAACTTATTTCAGGGTCATCGTCAACACTTCAAAATAAGACTCAGTTGATAAATAATTATATTTATACTTTTTTATATGTAGATGTTTAATGTTAATAATAATAAAATTAATTATTTTTGCATCATCTAACTAATAAATAAGAAAAATTATGAGAAACATATTCTTTAAATCCAATAAGATACTTCTGTCATTTTTATTAATGGTTTTTGTAATCCAATTTACACAATCGCAACAAACAAATAATGATTACCGACTGTTATTGAAGTCTGGTACAGTAGATCTTAATGAAAATTTAAATTCTTTTATCAATGAAGGAAGCCTGAATAGCTTTGATACTTATAAAAACAAACATTACTGCTTTCTTCAGTTTAATAAAATCCCTTCACAAATTGAGAAGGCATTGATTGAAGCATCCGGCATTGAGCTTTTAGATTACATTCCTAATTACGCTTACATTGCATCTGTACCATTTGGTTATAACACTGAACTCTTAAGGAATTACAATGTTCGAAACATCACAAGAATACAAGGTATACATAAAACAGCTAACTCTCTGCTTGCTCCTCCCTATCCGGATTGGGCAGTGAATGATGACGGCACAGTTGATATTGTTGCTAAATATTATAAAAACATTGATCCTGCCTCAGTTAAGTCAATGGTAAATGAAGCAGGTATTCAGATCATTTCATCTTATGATTATTCACAATTGCTTACACTGCGTATTAAACCTGAAGATGTTGACAAAGTAGCAAATTTTGCATTTATCATGTACCTGGATGCAATACCTCACCCTCCTGTTCCGGACGATACAGAAGCGAGGAGTTTACACAGGGTTAATGCAGTAAATTCTGCATATCCGGCAGGTCGTCATTATGATGGCACAGGTGTAGTTTGTGCAATAGCTGATGATGGCGCCATTGGCCCGCATATTGATTATACAGGAAGAGTCACTCAACATACTATTGGTTATGGGAATACACATGGAGACATGACATCAGGTATATTAATGGGATGTGGAAATCTTGATCCCACAATCGTTGGGTCAGCCCCCGGTGCTTACCTTCAGTTGTACAGCATTCCCCACATGAAGAAACTTCATTAATTTCTTCAAGATAACGTCAAGAAAATTTGGGGTAAAAAGAGGGAAAATTGTCGAAAAATGAAAAATTATAATAGACTGATAATCAACAACAAAACTTGACGTTAGTCTCAATTAATGGTTATCCACATATTGTGGATGCTGCCGCTAATTTAATTAATCTGGGAACCGTTATCACCTCAACATCATATAGTCAGGGATGTGGAGGTGAATATACAAACGATGCCAGTGCTGTAGACGAACAGATAAGAGAAAATCCTGCGCTTATTCATGTTTTTTCAGCAGGAAATGCTGGCACCTCTGATTGTGGCTATGGTGCCGGAAGTGGCTGGGGAAACATAACCGGAGGATATAAAGCTGCAAAAAATACTATCGCATGTGGAAATCTTGACTACCTCGGCAATCTTGCAACCAGCAGCAGCCGTGGCCCGGCCGCTGATGGAAGAATAAAACCAGATATTTGTGCAAATGGAGTAGATCAGTTATCTACTGAACCACCAAATGATTATGCTCCGGGAGGTGGCACCTCAGCCGCAGCACCAAGTATTGCCGGTATTGTTGCAACCTTATATCATGCATTCAAAATACATAACAACGGGCAGAACCCGGAATCACCACTTATTAAAGCCTGTCTTTAAAATACTGCCGAGGACTATGGCAACACCGGACCAGACTATAAATATGGATGGGGAAGGGTAAATGCGTTAAGAGCTGTTAAAGTACTTGAAGATAACAGGTATTTTGAAGCAACGATAGAACAGGATTCATTACAAACATTTACAATTAATGTTCCTGCCAGAGTTAAACAGCTGAGAGTAATGTTATACTGGCTCGACTATGAAGGAGCTCCTAATGCAGCGGAAGCACTTGTTAATGATCTGAACATGCAACTTGTCGATCCAATCTCTCAACCTTTTAATCCATGGATACTGGATCCAACACCAAATCCTGTAACTCTTGACTTACCGGCAACAAGAGGTGTTGATACCATAAATAATATGGAACAGGTAACTATTATTGACCCACCTGCAGGAATATACACAGCTGAAGTACATGGTTTTATGGTTCCGCAAGGACCTCAAAAATATTATATTTTGTATGAGTTTATGACAGATGTTATTGATGTAACATATCCTATTGGTGGAGAAGCATTTGCTCCCGGAGAAACACAAACTCTTAGATGGGATGCCTATGGAACTCCAGGTGATTTTGCAATTGAATATAGTATCGATAGCGGCGCAAACTGGGTTTTAATAACTAGTGCAGTTAGTGACACCCAGCGTTATTATGAATGGGTAATTCCTAATGTCCTGACTGGCCATGCACTTATTAAAGTAAGCCGTGGTATTTTATCAGCCTCAAGCGAAGCAGTGTTCACAATTATGGAAGTCCCTCAGAATCTTAACATCGATTGGGCATGCCCTGATTCATGTCAGATGAGCTGGGACTCTGTTCCCGGTGCTGTTGCATACGAAGTAAGCTGGCTAGGAAATATGTATATGGATTCTATTGGAATCTCAACAGACACATCATTGATAATCGGAGGTATTAATCCTGTGGATGAATTCTGGTTTAGCGTGAAAGCATTGGGGCCAAATAATGCTGTTGGCAGAAGAGCATATGCAATTCGAAAAAATCCGGGAGTATTTAACTGTATCATCCCTGTAGATGCTGAACTTGCTAAACTATCTCCTGCCTCTTCAACCATTCAGGATTGTCAGGATTATACAAATGTTAATATTGAAGTTAGAATTAAAAACATGGGAACATCTGACCTTACCAACATAGATGTTTATTACCAGCTTGACAGCTATGGTGTTGTTTCAGAAATATTTAACGGAACAATTACTCCGGGCGATTCTGCAAATCACAGCTTTATAACTACTATAGATCTATCTTCGCCCGGAAGTTACAAACTCAATGCATGGTTAAGTTATTTGAATGATGGTAACAGATATAATGATACGATTGTATCGATAATTAATACCATGGCAGGAATAACAATAAGTACTGACACCACGGAAAACATGGAAAGCTTCACTCTATGCAGTACTGCAAGTGATTGTGAGAATACTATCTGCACACTCGATCATGGCTGGATAAATGTGATGAATCTGCAAGGTGATGATATAGACTGGAGAACAAACAGCGGATCAACTCCTTCGAACAATACCGGACCCTCTTTCGATCATACTTATGGAACTTATCAGGGTAAATATTTATATCTGGAATCATCATCGTGTTACTTTAAAGAAGCCCTGCTGATCTCTCCTTGTATTGATCTAACTTACAGCATACTGCCTGTCCTTGAGTTCTGGTATCATATGTACGGTAGCAACACAGGAGTATTACATGTTGATGCATTAACAGGGCTGACATGGAATCTTGATATAATGACCCCTCTTTCAGGTAATTATGGAAATGCATGGAATAAACAAACAATTGACCTTAGTGCATATAACGGACAAATTATTAATATCCGTTTCAGAGGCATTACAGGTTCATCGTACAGAAGTGACATGGCATTAGATGATATTAACATAAATAACATAGGTGGAATCGGCATATCTGAAGATTTTCTTAATTCTAACATTCAATTATACCCCAATCCCGGTAATGGTGTATTTAATATGTCATTCAAAGATCTGAACGAAGATCATATCGACATTACTGTAAGCGATCTACAGGGAAGGATATTGTTTCATGAAAATATTCAGAATATCTCCGGCACTTATAAGACAATTATGGATTTGTCAGCTTTTTCACCGGGAATCTATTTTGTGAACTTTAAAAATGAAAGGTTTACTCATAGCAAAATGATAATTGTTCAATAGGTTTGTTTATTGTTTATTGTTTATTGTTTATTGTTTATTGTTTATTGTTTATTGTTTATTGTTTATTGTTTATTGTTTATTGTTTATTGTTTATTGAAAAAAGATGATCATAAAAAACCCACAAGAAGTTCCTTACGAAGACACAAGTGCTTATCAAGGAGTAAAGAAACAGATATACCTGGGACCAAAGGATGGTTCAGATGAAATTATTATGAGATATTTTACAGTAGAGCCAGGAGGTGCAACACCATATCATAAACATGACTTTCAGCATCTTGTAAAAGTTGAAAGCGGTAAAGGAATCGTAATCGACAAAGATGGTATTGCACACAAAATATCAACCGGAGACTTAATTTACGTCAAGGATGATGAGATTCATGGTTTTAAAAATGTCAGCAATGAACCTTTTAGCATTCTATGCATCGTTCCTGCAAGAGGAGAAAATTAGTTTCAAGCTCTAACTCGTAATCCGTAATCTGTGTCATGCTGAGCGAAGTCGAAGCACGTAATTCATAATTAATATTGCAGATCCGGCTGCCTTGCGCCTTCCATGATAACTTCGTAAGTATAGCCGGCACCAAAATCTTTGTTTAAAGCTATCTTTCCTTCAAAGGTCACAACATCACCAACCGCTATTCTATCATTGGTTGTAACTGTTAGATCAAAATTACCATTATCACTTGTGCCATCCTGTATGTGAACCCAGTTTGTGCCCATAATTTCAGGATTAAATTTCACAACCTCTCCCCTTATTCTGACAGTTTTACCAGAATAGGAATCTCTGTTGGAATATAGCTCGGCAATTGTAATACCATCTTTTGCAGCTTCCAGAGAGATTTCCCTTTTCTCTATTTTGGGTCTCTCACCATGGACATCCCCGGCAGGCATTTTTTTAGGTGATAATAATGGTTTATCACTGATCTCCTGCACAAAATAAATAGTTTCAAAAGTCCTTCCCAGATCCTTACTTTCAAAGTTCTCCATTAACAAACCTTCCTTATAAAAATAGGTTTGTCCCTCTTCAGCATCCATTTTGCTAACTGCTATCCAATAACTTTCATCACCTTCACTAACTCTTAAGTATGTATAACTATTAGCTTGAATAACTTCTTCAGCTTTCACAATATGGACATCAGCATCTTGACTTTCTATGTTTTCAATAAGTTTTGGATCTGAGCCTGACTGGCAAGCACTCAATAAAAAAATGATCCCTGTCAATATTCCAATTACATTTATTCGCATATCTTTTCCTCTCTTTTTTAAGATTGATTTTTTTTAAAACATAATAATTTAGTACCGCACAAAAATAAACAAAGATTTGAATTTATCATTACAACATTGTATAATTGTACCATTGAATATTTATATAATTGAATAATTGTACCTTTGTAAAATGAGTAATTATACAATTTTCATAACTTTTATAATTACATTCTTTCAAACAACAACTATGGCTCAAAACAGAGAATATAATGAACTGACTCCTTTCGAAAAGCACGTTATTATTAAAAAGGGAACGGAAGCAGCATTCACAGGAAAGTATACTGATAATAAGGGAAAAGGATTATATACCTGCAAGCAATGTGAAAATCCTTTATATCAGTCAGACAATAAATTTGAATCACAATGTGGCTGGCCAAGCTTTGATGATGAAATAGAAGGAGCAGTACTCCGGATTCCGGATAAAGATGGTATGAGAACCGAAATTGTTTGTGCTAAATGCAAAGGCCATCTCGGACATGTTTTCCTTGGAGAAGGATATACTATGAAAAATACCCGTCACTGCGTAAATTCTGTGTCGCTTACATTCATTCCGGAAGAAGATCCTAAATCAGAGAAAGCTATCTTTGCCGGAGGCTGCTTCTGGGGAGTTGAATATTATATGGAAAAGATTGAAGGAGTTCAGAAAGTTATTTCAGGATATACAGGAGGCAAAACCATTGACCCCTCATATGAGGATGTTCTTTCGAACACAGCAGGACATTTTGAAGCTGTTGAAATATCTTACAACCCGTCTATGGTTAGTTACGAATCCCTGATAAAAACATTTTTTGAGATACATGATCCTACACAAGAAGGCAGACAAGGCCCGGATGTTGGTCAACAATACCAATCTGCAATATTCTATCTTAATAAAGTACAAAAAGAAGTTGCTCAGGACATTATCAACATTCTTGTACAAAATAATTACAATGTAACTACCGAATTACTCCCGGCAAGTGTCTTTTACCCTGCCGAAGAATACCATCAAAACTACTATCAGAAAAATGGCAGTTTTCCTTATTGCCATAGATATACAAAACGTTTTTAGATCTCATTTTCAAGATTGGGAAGATATGATTTTATTTTTTCGTATATTGTGAGTGTGAAAATTATGACTTATTTTCTAATTAATTATAAAGACATTTTTGATCATGAAAAAAAAAATAATCCTTCAACTGCTGTTCGTAATTGCACTAAGCATTGGCCTTTTCTCATGTATAGGTAAGAAAGCTGATAAACCTGAAAAAGTATTATCCTCATTTGAAAAGATGTACCCAAATTCAACAAATGTAAATTGGGAAAACCAAAATGACAGCTTGTGGAAAGTAAGTTTTGATTTTGATGGCAATAAGATATCGTCTGAGTATAGTAATTCAGGTGATTGGATGCAAAGTAAATATTCAGTTCCTTCAGTGCAATTTCCTCAAAGTGTTATTGACAGAATTGATGGCTTCTATTACGATTATACTTTTATAAGATCTGAACTCGTTGAGACCCCGGGCTCTAAAGTATATGAGATTGATATCGCTGTAAACAATATGAGTATCGCTCTTATTATTTCTGAAGAAGGTGCTTTGCTGCAAGCAAAAAAGAAGGAATAAATTAGTGATTAGTGATTTGTGGTTAGTGGTTATGATTGACAATTGAGCTTGAAAGTAAACTTTCTATAATTTTCAAATTTATCCTTGAAGTATTCATGTAAATTTATTACATTTACATCAAAATATCTTAATTCATCCCATCATCACTATTTAATAACAAATTGATCGCGTCATGAATGAGAACTTACTGATCGGCATACTTGGCTCACGAAAATCAGGAAAATCATTTACCTGGAACACCTTATTCAATAAACGGGAAGTGAAAACCGGTAAAAACTTAAGACGATTATATCTGAATGAAACTGAATACGTAAATGTTTTTCTTGTAAACGGATCTGCAGAGATCAGGAAGAAAAGTGTTTCCCAGATAATAACCGTTGACAAACCAAGAATTATTCTCTGTTCATTGCAATATGTTAAAAACGTTAGTAAGTCTATTAATTATTTCGAAAAGAATAATTACTTCCTTTACCTCCACTGGCTAAATCCCGGTTATAATGATGAGCATGACAGTCCTATGTTTTTTCACCTTGGAATAATAAATAAGATCATGGCAAAAGAAGGATCTATGATCGGGATACGAAATGCAAAATTGGGTGTTGATGACAGAGTTAAGGAGATCAGGGATTTTATTTATGGATGGGCAAAAGGACAGGATCTCTTGGTTGTTGATGAATGGAAGCGGAGGAAGCAGTCGGCAGTAGGCAGTGGCAGTAAACTGTAAACTGTAGTCAAATTTTCGGTTCATTAAGCATTAATAATTAATCACTAACAATTACTATTTACACCATTGTACCTTTGTATATTTATATATTTGTATCTTTAAACTAAAATCCACAAACATAAGCTCCTGAGTGAACAACTGACCAATACTCCACTCCAAGGCTCTGACATTCCTTAATCCAAATTTCTGCTTTCCAACGGGAGTTTGACGAATCAATGATTATTTCTTTGAAACAAAGACACTTTTGCAGTTGCTCAATCGACAAATCAGGATTTCCTGATAGAATAATTATGTCTAATGACAACTTTTGAGATCGAGGCAACAAATCAAATGATCGGCCAAGGATCAGTATTCTTTTACCATGGAAGAAAACAAATTGCTTGCTTTTGAATAATCCAATTTCGGATAATTCCTTTTGCGTAAGTTGATTTTGATCATTTACATCCATCTTCAGTGTCGTTTTTGAACCCAATGCACACCAATTATTTCCAATGTGGTATTCCTGTTTTTTTATATCTGATAATAACAGCGAATCAGCAATAATACAATTTCGCTTTCCTGAAACAAAATCATAGGCAGATATCTTATAAATATTGTAGACAAAAAGGAACTTCTGGCTATTGCTCTTTATTCCCTGATGAATATTTATCCCAAGAAATAAAATAATTCCAAAACTTGCAAACCAAAGCAAACCGGGTTTTTTTACGTTTACAAACAGTATTATTAATATCAGGACAAAATAGATAATGAACAACTCAACTTCAGTGATATAAAGCATTTTTGATGAGGAAAAATCAATCTCGTCTATCATATTAACTAATGTATTCATGAGCCTTACAAAAAAAGACAGAACTTCAAGAAAGATACCATATAAAAGTTCAACAGGTATAAAAGCAAAGACCAGCATACCACAATAAATAATTAAACTCGAAAGTGGTATGACAATAATATTTGTCAAAAGGAAAAGATTAGGAAACTGATGAAAATAAAACAGACTCAAAGGAAAGGTTGCAAGCTGAGCAGCAATCGACACTGCGCAAATTGACCAAAGTTTATCTGTAATAATAAATCCTGTCGACCACAAATTATATAAATACTTATAGATACTAACAATACCAATTACAGCCAGGTATGAAAGTTGAAACCCGATATTAACAAGGATATAAGGATTAATTAGCAAAAGAATAAAGGCTGAGGCAGCTAAGACATTGTAAATATTAACATGCCTGTTTAGTGATTTTGAAATAATTATCAGGGAGATCATACAGGATGCACGAAGCACAGAAGGTGACAGACCGGTAATAAAAGCATAAAACCAGATAGTCAGTAGCAGCAATATCATTTTGATCTTATCGCCAAAGTGTATCCTACTCAGAAACCCCAGCAAAGTATTCAGTACCATAAAAATTACACCCACATGTAGCCCTGAAACACACAAAATATGCATAGCTCCTGCACTGGAGTATGCAGCTCTCAAGTCAGAGTCAAGCTCATCTTTATAGCCAAGCAACAAAGCTGCAGCAACAGCATATTCATTTTTATCCAGACTATTTGAAGATAATGAATTCAGTAATTGCTTTCTTGCTGAAACAGCAGCGGCAAACACTGGATTTCCATTGTGTTTATCTAACGGAAAATAATCCCGGTTCTTTAAATATATCTGATGATAAATATTATTTATTGATAAATACTTTTTATAATCAAATTCATGTGGGTTTTGAGGAGGAGTGACCTCCTTAACTTCAGATTTAAAAATTATTCTATCACCATATTCAAGCCTTGAAGCAATACTATCTTTTTTAAAATAAGCTACAATATTTCCATCTACTGAAATCCATTTTCCATCACATTGTAGATAGTGGATCTTAAGAATAGTTTTGAATGACCTACTCTTCTCCGACAAGGGATCTGATATCACAGCTACGTAATAATCAATATTAGCATGGACCTTTTGAAAAAAAAACGGATTATTTGGCAAAATCGTGATCTGTGATATTTTGATACCTGATAATAAAATGAAACAAAATACTAAGATTCCAAAAATCCATCTTGTCCTGTAAGTGATAAATGTCCGCGGAAAAGATATGATCACGAAAGTACATATTATCAGGAGTAACAATAAGTTAGTGGATACCGGGAAGCCAGAGAGAAATTTTATCCCTGTTATTATACCTGTTAAAAGAGGAATAAGTAATCTTACAAAAGGATATAATCCCCAATTGTTCATGCATTTCTAACTCAATAGAACACAGATTATACTGATCAGACTGATCTTCACTGATAAAAATCTGCGTTAATCAGTAGCATCAGTCAAATCAGTGTTCGATTTTTAATTGTCGGATTTCTAATACATAAATCTATGAAAGAATCCATAATGCAAAGCTAATATCCGAAACATGATAAGACAAGCCAGAATGAGTAAATAGGGCTTATAAATGAGAGAATAGGTTTGTTTGGGTTGTTATTTATCCTTTTCCAGGTATTCAACCATCAGGGAAGCTGCCTTTTCAGAAGCACCTTTACCACCAAGTTTATTTTTCAACTCAGCATAAGCTTCTTTAACTTCTGTCCGTCGTTTGTCGTCAAAAAGTAAATGCTCCAATTCTGCTTTCAAACTCTTAATGTTATAATGATTTTGTATTAGCTCCTTTACAATTCTTCGATCAAGAATTAAATTGGGAAGAGCAATAAACTTAATATTAATTAATCGTTTGGCTATTGAATAGGAAAGAAAATTTCCTTTGTAACAAACAACTTCAGGGACTTCAAACAAGGCAGTTTCAAGGGTGGCTGTACCGGATGTCACGATTGCAGCATCGGCATTATGCAAAAGATCATATGTTTGATCAAAGACAAGAGCAGCATTACTGTCTTTCACAATATTCTCATAGAATTCTTCAGGAATGGAAGGTGAAGCTCCTATAACAAACTGATAATCTTTAAAGAAAGAGATGATTTGGATCATCACTGGAAGCATTGAAGAAATTTCCTGTTTTCTGCTTCCCGGAAGTAATGCAATAATAGATTTATTTTGTAGTGAATTCTTTTCCAGGAATGTATCTTTATCTTTCTTCCGACTAAGCACAGGCTCAATTGCATCAAGCAGTGGATGTCCGACAAAGTCGACTTTATAATTAAATGATCTGTAGAAATCTTCCTCAAAAGGTAAAATGACAAACATTTTGTCAACATATTCCTTTATCTTTTTTACCCTTGATTTTTTCCAGGCCCAAATCTGTGGAGAGATATAATAAAACACTTTTATACCATTATCATGTGCAAATTTTGCTATTCTCAGATTAAAACCGGGGTAATCAACCAATATCAGCACATCCGGTTTATAAGCAAGAATATCAGTCTTACAGAATTTTATATTTCTCAATATAGTCCTGATATTAAGCAAAACCTCTACAAAGCCCATAAAGGCAAGTTCACGATAATGTCGTACAAGAACAGCTCCTTCGTCTTTCATCAGATCACCACCCCAGGCACGAATTTCCGCATTCTTATCTTTTGACTTAATTGCCTTTATCAGATTTGATGCATGAAGGTCACCAGAAGCTTCGCCGGAAATTATATAGTACTTCATAAAAAATAATTACGGATTACGAATTACGGATTACGAATTAATTGAACAAAGCTGAAACTTACACTTCGACACATTTACAAGCTCAATGCAAGAGCTCAGTGTCCATTTAACAATATCCCTACACTATTACGCCAACCTAACAATAAAATACAGTATCCCCAAAACAAAGGTAACCGCAAGAATTCCTCTTCCTGTATTCTCAAATTTTAATGACACAAAATAATATCTTATTGGAAAGAGATTTACAAAAATACTAATAAGTTGGAGATTTTCTTTATCCAGTTTTATTTCCCAGTTGGTAAGTTTAACAAGTAACTCCCCTCCATAAAACAAGACAATATATGCAAGAACAGGCAGAACCAATCCCATTATCAAACCAAATACAAAAGAATCCTTTTTAAGCATTAAGTTTCCATTTTTTTATGGATGATATTGCATGATGTGCTGTGAGATCAACATGAACAGGTACTATAGAAACATAATTATTATTTAGAGCCCATTCATCTGTATCCTGTCCGTTATCTAGCATCTGAAACTCTCCCTTCAACCAATAGTAAGAATTATTGCGAGGATCTTTCTGCTCATCAAATTTCTCATTCCAAACTCCCCTTGCCTGTCTGCACACCTTTACCCCTTTTATATGAGCACCATTAACAGCAGGAATATTAACATTAAGACAAACACCAGGGGCCAGGCCGTTTTTTAATACTGTTTGAGTAATATTTTTTACAAATTTCTCACAGGCACTAAAATCTGCATCTAATGAATAATCTAAAAGCGAAAAACCTATGGAAGGAATATCAGCAAGCGATCCTTCTATAACTGCAGCCATAGTTCCAGAATAAATGATACTAACGGAGGAATTGGATCCATGGTTTATTCCTGAAAGGAGTATATCGGGATTACGTTTTAATATTACATTTTCTGCAAGTTTAACACAGTCAACAGGAGTTCCATTGCAGCTATATTCTTCATAATTGTCTTCTTTAACAATTTGCTCAAATCTTAATGGATCCCGCACTGTTATTGCATGTCCTGTCCCGGAGCGAGCTATATCAGGTGCAACAACAACAACTTTCCCAATTTCCCGAATAGTATCAATTAATGATCTCAAACCCGGGGCATCTATTCCATCATCGTTAATAACTAAAATCAGAGGTCTTTCCATTTATGTCCATTTTATTTCCACTTCTCAATATTCAAATTTGAAGCAGTAAAATTATAAATAATATTAACAGTTTAAATATTGAGTTTACTTAGCCTGAATTATTCATAAAAAAATGAGAAAGTTTGTTGGTTGCAAGTAATAATTTATTATCTTACAGCCTGTTAACCACAACAAAAACAAACTTTCTCATGAGTAAAATTACAAATAAAATTT
>Ga0222657_1000736_pt1 | contig 14141 bp, 13 predicted proteins | sample AntAcemetagen474_FD_179858 | JGI IMG/M metagenome (GOLD analysis project Ga0222657, IMG submission 179858) | Saline water microbial communities from Ace Lake, Antarctica - #474 | ecosystem: Environmental > Aquatic > Non-marine Saline and Alkaline > Saline | place: Antarctica: Ace Lake... | reverse complement strand
TTTTTTTATAAGATTAAAAATAATTGAAAGCAATATTGCCAGGATGAAATTTGCAGCAGGACCGGCAGCGGCAGTGAGAGCCGTATCCTTCTTATAATTTCTGAAATTATACGGATTGATGGGAACGGGTTTTGCCCAACCAATACGAGCAATGAACAGCATTATCAATCCAAAAGGATCGATATGAGAAATCGGATTCAAAGTTAAGCGTCCTGCTTTTTTTGCTGTATCATCACCCAGCAGATAAGCCACATATCCGTGACTGAATTCATGCACTGTAAGTGCAATTAATAATATTGGCAATTGTATTATTATTTGAGTTATAAAGTTCATTCTTCCTCTATTTCACCACTTTCAGAAAACGTCTTTTTCCCACTTTGATAATGCATTCATCTGATATTTCGTAAAAAACATCTTTTACTTTTTCTCCATTAATACTTACAGCATTTTGTTTTATCATTCTGCGAGCTTCACTTCCTGATGAACAACTACCACTTTCAAATAGTATTTCAGTTAGCTTAAAAGAGCCATTTTGAATTTTAAATTCCGGCATTTCATCCGGTATTTCTTTCTTGCTGAAGATAAGATTAAATTCTTTCTTTGCTTCATCTGCTTCTTTTTTGCTATGATACGCTTTCACAATTTCCCAGGCAAGTTCTTCTTTAATTAATTTTGGGTTATCACCTTTTTTTAGTCGTTGCTCGATTTCCAAAATCCTGTTTTCATCATAACTTCCGGTTGCATATAAACAATAGTTCAATATCAGATCATCGGGAATAGACATGGTTTTGCCGTATTTATTTTTTGAAGTATCAAATACAGCTATATAATTATTTAAAGATTTGCTCATTTTTTCTTTGCCGTCGGTTCCCATCAGGATGGGTGAGAGGACTGCAACCTGCTCGGGTTGACCAAAATATCTCTGCATATCCCTTCCTGCCAGAATATTGAATTTCTGTTCTGTGGCACCCAGTTCTACATCTGCTTCGACAGCTACGGAATCGTAACTTTGCAAGATAGGATACATAAGCTCGTGCATTCCCAGAGGAAGCCCGTTTTCAAATCTTTTGCGGAATGTATCGTGAGCCATGAATTGGGCAAGAGTAAATTTTCCCATAAGCTTAATTACATCTTTCATGCTCATATTTCCGAACCATTCACTTTGCCAGCGTACTTCGGTTTTGTTCTTATCTAAAACAGAATAAAGTTGTTCCATATATTTTTCTGCATTCTTTTTCACCTGTAATGCTGTTAGTGTCGGTCTGGTTTCGTCTTTTCCGGAGGGATCGCCAATTTGTGCTGTAAAGTCTCCAATAATTATTACGCCGGTGTGACCAATATCCTGGAAATCGCGCATTTTCCTGATTGGAACCAGATGTCCAAGATGAACATCGAATCCGGTGGGATCTATTCCGTATTTGATCCTGAGTGGTTTTCCTGTTTCATCTAACTTTTTAAACTTTTTGATCAATTCATCTTCTGTGATAATTTCTTCCACACCTTTTCGAATTAATTTCATCTCTTTTTCAAATTTCATTTCTTCCTCAAACACTATGGAATTTAAGTATTCCAAAAGCTTTTTTTTGCTTTTTATTGTCAAATCTTTTGCTTTCAAAACGAGAATAATAAAAAAAAACTTAACTTTATTATTATCAATAAGTTAAAATAATATTTAGCTTTTTCTCTATTTATCATTTAAATCCATAATCTTATAAATGATAGATAAATACTACTCTTAAATATAGATTATACCATTTTTTTTCTTATTTTTCTACTCTTGACAAATATAATTTCCATAACATTTTGTCTATGCTTTTTAGGTAAAAGCTTGGTTTATTCACATTATTCGAGATTCGTGTGGATAAGTGTTTTATTAAGATATTTTAAATATTCGCAACTATTTATTTTTAAATAGATTATAACGCTAATTTGATAAGTTGGATGAATGTGAATAAGTTGTCTTATTTATTGCTAAATAGCCAATTAAGGAATTGAGCATGAATGATTTTGAAAGTATTTGGAATAAAGTTTTAGATACCCTGCAAAATAATATCAGCGAGCAAGGATTTAATACCTGGTTCAAAGAAACTTCGCTTGTTGAACAATCTGAAAATCAACTTACAGTAAAAGTGCCTACAAAATTTATTGCAGATTACTTAAATAAAAATTACAGTGGTTTAGTATCTGAAATTTGCTTCAACTTATTCAATAAAAAGTATTTCACAAAATTTACTGTTTTCCATTCTAAAATAATAAGAAAAGATGATTTAACACCTTCTTTTTCAAAAGTGATAACTAACTTTCAAACAATGCTGAATCCAAAATACAGTTTTGAAGAATTTGTGATCGGAGCTAATAATAAATTCGCTCATTCAGCTTCAATGGCAGTTGCCGAATCTCCCGGAAACACTTATAATCCTCTATTTATTTATGGTGAATCCGGTATGGGAAAAACTCATTTGATGCAGGCAATTGGGAACTTTGTCAGGCAGGAATTAGTAAGCAAAAATGTTTTTTATATCTCAACCGAAGAATTTACAAATGAAATGATTAATGGAATTCGTAATAATTCAATGCCTGCTTTCAGAAATAAATTCAGAAATTTTGATGTGCTCTTAATAGATGATATTCATTTTTTATCCAAAAAAGAAGGAACCCAGGAAGAATTTTTTCATACTTTTAATGCTCTTTATGAGAAGAAAAAACAAATCGTCCTGACCAGCGATCGTCCTCCAAAAGATATTCCGGATTTAGAAAAAAGACTTGTAACCAGATTTGAATGGGGACTTTTGGCAGATTTGAAAAGCCCGGATTTTGAAACGAGAGTTGCCATCCTGAAGAAAAAGGCAGAAGCAGAAGAAATCAGTTTAAGTGATGATGTAATGGATTTTATTGCAGAACATATTTATAGCAATGTGCGAGCCTTAGAAGGTTCTTTAATACGAATTTTAGCGTATGCATCCTACAATAATATTGAAACCGAAAACATTACAGTTGATATTGCCAGTGAAATACTGATAGATATGATTTCAGATAAGATCAGAGATGTGAACCTGGAAAAAATTATGCAGAAAGTATGTGAAGCTTACAATATAACTCCAGCGATGATTTTTGATAAAACACGCAAAAGCAATATTTCCTTTCCTCGGCAGATTGCAATGTATCTTTCCAACCTGTTGATTACACAATTATCCCTCAAAGAAATTGCACAATATTACAAAAGAAAAGATCATACAACGGTTTTGCACGCCAAAAAAACAATTGAAGAAAAATTTAAAAAAGATAATGGACTCAGAATTCAAATTGAAAAATTAATTAAAGAAATAAAAAGATAGTTGCTCACATATGCACATTATATTATGTTAATGAATGTAGATAAATAAAATTCGAGAAAAAGGAAAATTATTTTTGTGGATAACTTAGTACTTATAAATATTTATAAACGAGTTATCAACTAAAATTAGAAATGGTTAATTTAATTGGAAATAATGAAATATGAACCAAGTTTTATGCTTATCCTCATATTCACAATACCTACTAAAACTACTAATTTCTTAAATATATAATAAGGAGATTTAATGTATAGAATTTCAAAGGCAATTATTTTTATCCTAATATTTATTTTGATTATTATGGGATGTACTCAAAAGAAGAATACGGTCGGAGTACCAAATGTAAATAATGAACCAATTGAGATGATAATTTCAGATACAACCTATTTTGGAAATTTTTATAGTTTTGAAGATAGTTGCAGAAATTATATTGGTAATTCAAAACTTGTTGTAGGAACTTATGAAAATAATGAAGCAAAAAGTTTAATAAGATTCACAAGTTTACCAGATACGGTTTATCAATTTGATTCGGAAAATATAACTCTCACATTATGGCTGGAAAATTCATTGAACTTTGAAAGTTTAGAGTTTGGAAAACTTAAACAGGAATGGGTCGAATATTTAGTTACTTGGGAAGCTGCTACAGATTCCACAGATTGGGAAGATGACTTCTTTGAAAGCCTGGATTTTACGTTTGATGTAGAGCAAACAGACAGTCTGAATATCGAAATTCCAATTGAAAAGTTTTATTCAGAAGTAAACAGGTCATATTTTGTGATCGATTCTCTTATTTATGATTACGGTTTAATCCTTTATTCCGGTAGTTCGGATGATGAAAATCGTTTTATAGAAATTAAATCAAGAGAGTCTGGAACACAGCCTTTGCTTAGTTTTGATTATACTCCAGCAGAAGACGATACTAGCAGAACTTTTTCCAATACTGTAACTTATGATACATCTATGTTTCTGAAAAAAGATGGTACAAATGAAGATTTTGTAACTTTTGAAGATGAATTGATTATTTCCAATATTCAACCAATAAAAATGTATCTGAATTTTGATATTTCAGATTCTGTTTTTATAGCAGATAGTTCAGGAATTGAGACTAATTACGATTACACGATGATGACCATAAACAAAGCTGAAATTATTTTAAGTGTAAAAGATTCTACGGAATTTACCTATCCTTTGGAAACGAGTTTTACATTATTTCCATATCTTGTAACCAGTGAGGATCCGCAAATTCCTTTTGCGTATAGTGAAGATTACGAATATATTTATGGTTCACTTAATTCATCAGGAAGTTCTGCAGACACAGAGTTTATTATTGATATAACCAAAATAGTTCAGGTAATAACATCAGGAGAAAATGAAAATAATGGTATTCTTATAAAATCAACCAAAGAAAATAAAGATTTCAGTTTCATAGATTTTGGTACTAAATTTGATGAGGGGAAAGAGCCAAAAATAAGAATAATTTATACTCCACCAATTTTTGAGGATTAAATTTTATTTTGCGAGGATAAGATGAAGATAATAACGTTTTTAATAATAATAATTATGATATTTTCGTGTGCAAAAAAGGAAGAAAAAATTATTGCACAGTTAGATAATAACAAACTTCTTTTGGAAGATTTTGAATGCAACTTTAATGAAGATGTGTGGAAAAATATGAAAATTGAAGAAAAGCAGAAATATATTCAGGATTGGATTCAATTAACTTTACTATCTCAGGAAGCAGATAAATTAAAAATATCGGAAACACCGGAAATCCAATCTAAGATAAAATCTGCTGAAATGAATATCAAATCCAATGCTCTGATTGCTCAAAGATTTTCTGATATAACTGTTTCTGAAGAGGAACTTTTTAATTATTATAAACTTCATAAAAGTAAATTCTTAAAGAAATCTAAAGAATATAAATTACAGAGAATTATTATAACAGATGATTCTGAACTTGATATGATCAGGGATGAAATAAAGAATACTTCTTTTGACGAAGCTGCAGAAAAATATTCCGAAGAAAATATTGGGAGAACCGGTGGTTTTGTAGGATTTATATCCAAAAAAGATGTGAGAGAAGTTATTTGGAATACGATAATTTATTTGAAAAAAGGCAGATATAAAACTGTTCAAATTGGAAATGCCTTCCATATTGTTCGCTATACTCAAAATCGGTTAATGGCGGTTGAAAAGAATTTTTCTGAAGTTAAAGAAGAAATCAGAGAAATTGTTATGCAAAATAAAAAAGAAGAAAATTTCAAAAATTTAGTAGAAGATTTAAAAACAAATGCAAATATAATTATAAATTATGAATATATAAAAGAGTGAAATGGAGAAAAGATGAAAAGAGTTTTTCTGATACTGACTTTGATAGGTTGTATTATATTTCTTTGTGCTGAGGTTGTGGATAAAATCGTGGCAAAAGTTGGAAGGAAAATAATTTTACGAAGCGATCTGGATATGCGAATTCAGCAACTTGAAACTGCCGGAATTCTTACACAAGATATTAGCGAATACGATATTCTTAATCAAATGATTGAAGCGAAAATTATTATACAAAAGGCAAAACAAGAGGAATATGAAGTTGATGAATATGAAGCACGAAATCTTGCAGATAAAGAGATAAAAAGAATTTCTGCACAGTTTCCATCAGAAATTGAATTCAAAAAAGAACTGAAAAAACAAGGATTATCTGTTCTTGATCTAAAAGATTATTACGTTCAGATGATAATAGAGCAACGTCTAAAAGAAAAAATAATTCAGTCGGAAATAAAGCAGAAGATTCATATAACCGAAGGTGAAATTGAGGATTATTATAATCAGCACAGCGATGAAATTCCAGCACGACCGGCAATGGACCAAATCGGTATGATAATGATAACCATCAAACCGAGTGAAGATACAAAAGAAAATGCTTTGATAGAAATTAATAAGATAAAGAACAGTTTGGATGATGGAGAGGATTTTGCTGAACTTGCCAAAACAGAGAGTGATTGTCCATCAGCAAACTCTGGCGGAGATTTAGGTTTTTTTGGCAGCGGTATGATGGTAAAACCATTTGAGGAAGCAGCTTTTGCTTTGCAACTGGGAGAAGTAAGCGAAGTTGTGGAAACCAGCTTTGGATTTCATATTATAAAATTAGAAGAAAAAGAAGGTGATGAAATCAGGGTGCGCCATATTCTAAAGAAAATTGAGATTGATGAAGATGATATATTTTCAGCGGAAAATTTGATGAATAATATCCTGGAAAAACTAAATAGCGGAGAAGATTTTGTCAGCCTAGCAATAGAATATTCCGAAGATGATTCATCTGCTGCAAACGGGGGCATTATCGGAGAATTTACAATAGAAGAATATCCTGAAATGTTCAAAGAATATTTGGAAAATTTAGATTATGGTGAATATACACCCGTGGTTAGAGAAGGTGATATTTTCTATATTTTTTCAAAAATAAAGGAAGTAGAGGAAAGACCGTTTTATTTTGATGAGATATATGAAAATCTGAAAGAATTTGTTACTTCCAAAAAAGAGACAGAGCTTTATGAAAACTGGATGAAAGAGCTGATGAAAGAAACTTATGTTGAAATTCTTCTGAATGAATGAGAAAGTTTTTCGACCTCTTCCCAGCCCTCTCCTATCGAGGAGAGGGAGACAAAAGTTTCACTTATAATCGTAGGAGAAGGTGAAATTCGATGAAAAAAATATCGATTTATATTTCAACACTTTTAGGAATTGGATATTTTCCGATTGCACCGGGAACTGCAGGTTCTGCTGTTGCTGTAATTGTCTATTTTCTCTTGCCTGATATCTGGTCTGTCGGTCTACAGAATAATTTAATTGTTCTTTTCTGTTTGATAGTTATTAGCTTGATTTCAGTGATATTTATTTCTAAAGCAGAAGATGAATTGGGACATGATAGCGGGAAGATAGTATTAGATGAATTTTTAGGGTACTTTTTTGCAGTTTGGTATCTGCCCAAAAATATGTATATTATTATCGGAGCTTTTTTCCTGTTTCGCCTGTTTGATATAATTAAGCCCGAACCTGCAAATATGTTACAAAAACTTCACAAAGGCTGGGGAGTACTGGCAGATGATGTGATGGCTGGAATCTATGCGAATATTTGTTTACAGATTATTGTGAGAATTTTTCCTATTGTTGTGGTTAGATAAAATATTGTAAAAAAAAGGAGAGATAAAAAAATGTTTTATTATGTTTTAATGCAGGCAGGTACAGAGACCGCTACGCAACCCAAACCAAATATGTTAGCTCAGTTTTTTCCGTTTATTCTTATGTTTGCGATTCTTTATTTTTTGATAATCCGTCCGCAAAAGAAAAAACAGAAAAACCATCAAAATATGATTGATAACGTCAAAGTTCATGATACGGTGATAACAAATGGCGGAATTATCGGAAAAGTGGTGAACATAAAAAAAGAGAAGAATATCCTGGTCGTAAGAGTAGATGAAACGAACAATACAAAAATCGAATTTCAGAGAAATGCTATTGTAGGAATTATCAAAGATGAAAAAAAGGGGCAAATTACTTCCAGTTAGAATAATTGGAGATAAAATTCTTCGGCAAGTTGCAAAACCTGTAACTGAGATAACCGATGAAATAAGACAATTAATTGCAGATCTCAAAATAACTTTATATGAGAAAGATGGAGTTGGATTGGCAGCTCCACAGGTTGGAAAATCACTAAGAATAGTTATTTCCGATCCTTATTGGTACAGAGATAATCGAAAAAATCCTCGTGTTCTTATTAATCCAAAATTTCTCGAATTTGAGGGTGAAACTACTTCTGAAGAAGGATGTCTCAGCATACCCGGAATATTTGAAAAAGTAATTCGTGCTGATAGAGTTGTGATCGAAGCATTGGATGAAAATGGGGAATTAAGACAATATTCTGCAGACGGTTTGTTCGCAACATCATTACAACATGAATACGATCATTTGGAAGGAATTCTATTTGTTGATAGAGTTCCCAAATTAAAGAGAGTATTTTTAAAAAGGAAGATCAGAGAATTGGAAAGTACAACAGATGAAGATGGAATAAACCTGAGAAATGAAAAGCCTGATTAGACATACATTTTGGAACTAACGCAGAATAAGATGGAATTGAAGAATATTGTTTTTATGGGAACTCCCAGTTTTGCTGTTCCTTGTTTAGAGCTTCTTTCATTCACAAAATTCAAACCTGTTTTATGCATCACGCAACCGGATAAACCAAAAGGACGGAACAGGAAACTTTCTCCCCCGCAGATAAAATTAAAAGCTGAAGAATTAAATATTCCTGTAATTCAACCGGAAAATGTAAACGATTCTGAGGTTATTAATTATCTGAACGACATAAAACCTGATATTATTATTGCTGTAGCTTATGGAGGTTTTCTCAAAAAAGAAATCAGGAAACTTCCCAGGAATGGATGTATAAATCTCCATCCGTCTTTACTTCCGAAATACAGAGGTTCATCGCCAATAAATTATGCTCTTTTCAATGATGATAAAATTACAGGAAACACGATTATTAAGATTGTTGCTAAGCTGGATGCCGGTCCCATTCTTTATCAGAAAAAGATTGAAATAAAAGAAAATGAATGTTATACAGAGCTTTATAAAAGGCTTTCAGAAGAGGGTGCCAAAGATATTCTGCAAGTTCTGGAAAAGTTTGAAAAAGATGAAATTACAATAAAAGAACAAGACGAAACTAAAGCAACATTTACTCATAAAATATTGAAGGATGACCTGATTATCGATTGGCGGAATTCAGCAAATAACATTCACTGTAAAGTTCGTGGTTTAGCAGAAAAACCTGGTGCAATAGCTTCGATTAAAGAAAGGAGAATCAAGATTATTGAAACTGAGATTCTTAAAATGAAGTCTAAGAAGAAACCCGGAACAATAAAGGAAATAATAAAAAATATTGGTCTGGTTGTGGCAACTTTAGATAATGATATTTTAATAAAAAAAGTTCAACCAGCAGGAAAAAAGATTATGAATTCGTTTGCTTTTAATCTTGGTGCCAGATTGGAAATTGGAGATAAATTCGAAAATGGATTTTGAAATTAACACAAAAGGCAAAAATCTTTTTTTGGGTTTAGCCACAGTTACTTTACTATTGATGATGGTTATTACAACTCTTTTGTGGTGGTTTGTATCTCCCCGCCTGCATGAAATAAATAAACTTCTGGCAGAAATTTCTTTAACAGCACTTCGCATTTTTTACATTGTCCTGATTTTAGGAACAGTTCTGGTTTATCTTACCTGTTTTTTAGAACGGTATTTTCTGATTGCACGTTTTGCAGTTGTAGCATTCAATCGTGTTCTCTTTCCAGTAACAATATTTTTTGGAAGTATTATCGGAATTTCAAAAGATAAACTTCGCGAATCATATGTCCATGTAAATAATGCTCTTATGAAAACAATAAATAAGAAGTTCAAAGCGAAAGAAGTATTTATTCTTCTTCCCCATTGTTTGCAAAGTACGGAATGTGATTTAAGAATTACGGTTGATATTTATAATTGTGCAGGTTGTGGAAAATGTAATATATCCGAATTGATAAAATTGGCAAAAAAGTACGATGTAAATATTGCGATTGCAACAGGTGGAACTCTTGCTCGAAGGATAGTGATTAAACATAAACCAAAATTTATCATTGCTGTCGCCTGTCAGCGGGATCTGGTAGATGGTTTGCAGGATGTATTTCCTATTCCGGTTTACGGTGTTCTTAATGAGCGACCTGAAGGACCGTGTATCAATACAATCGTAGATATAAAAAAAATTGAAACTGCCTTGAAAAATATAATTTCAGATAAAAAATAATAATGAGAAAAAAGAAGGATAAAAAAAAATTCATAAGAAAAAATATAAAGATAACAAATCTTGAAATTAATAACTTGGAAAGATTTGAAGAAGAAGAAATAATCGAGGAAAAAAGAGCTGAGAAAAAAAAGATAGAGAAGGGAGCAATTAGTCAAAAATCAGGATTAAAACTCAAAAAAGGTAGAATCTTAGAAATAAAAACCAATTATAAATGTGTGGTGCAAATTGGGGAAAACCAAACAATATGTCAGTTGAGTGGAAGACTGAAACAGATAAATTTTGAAACTCGTTCTATTGTGGCAGTGGGCGATTATGTGCGTGTGGATTTTTCTAATGTTGCATTAAACGAAGATCCCCGGATAGAAGAAATCATGCCGCGAAAAAATACTCTTTCCAGGTATTTTGAGGAAAATTTTCAAAGAAAAATAATAATTGCAGCGAATATAGATGAGGTTATTATTATCTCATCAGTTCTTCAACCGGATTTAAAATTTGGTTTGATCGATAGATATATCTGTGCTGCGGAAGTTTTTGAGATTACTCCGATAGTTTGCATCAATAAAATTGATTTGGCAGAAAAGCTGAAAGAAATGAAAAGAAAATGTGAGTTTTATTCAGAGAATGGATATAAGATTATTTTTACATCTGCAAAAACAGGTGAGGGAATTGATGAGCTGAAGCATGTTTTAAAAAACAAAGAAACAGTTTTTTCCGGTCACTCCGGAACTGGAAAATCGACTTTGATAAATTTGTTGCAACCAGGCTTAAATTTGAAGGTTTCAGGAATAAGTGATTCTACTCGCAAAGGAATTCATACAACAACCAACAGCAGGTTGATTGCCTGGGATTTTGGTGGTTACCTGGTTGATACACCGGGAATAAGAACTTTTGGTTTGAATCGGGAAAATAGAGCGAAATTAGCAAGATTATTTCCCGGATTTTCCAAAATATCCAGGGATTGTAAATATCCGAATTGTACGCATACACACGAAACGGTCTGTGCTGTGAAGGAAGCAGTTGAAAATGGTTCAATACCACAAAAAAGATATGAATCATACCTGCGAATTTATGATTCGTTAAGCTAATTTCAGGATGAAAAAATGAAAAATTTTGGCATTTATTTCAATCCGCTTTACAAAGAAAAAAAAGAAGTTTTTGATCTTTTAAAAAATCTTATTGAAAAAAAGGATTTGATTTTCTATAAGTTTGAAGAGCAGAAAAACATATTACCGGAATTCATTCAACGTTATGATGTTTCTGTAGGAAAGAAGCTGGATTGCATTCTCGTTTTTGGTGGCGATGGAACGATCCTACGGGCAAAAGATTTTTCGTTGAAATATGACGCTCCGCTTTTAGGAATTAATCTGGGAAAATTGGGTTTTTTGTCGGAGAGCAGTCTGCGGGAATTGGAAAAATCTATTGAAGAATTAAAGAAAAACAAGTTTAAAATTTTAGCCAGAATGCTTTTGAAAGTGGTACTTAAGAGGAATAAGAAAGTAATTTTTTCAGCTTTAGCTCTCAACGATGCAGTTATTTATAAAGGGCAGACTCCGAGATTGATTGATATCAGATTTTCCAGTAATCGCAGGTTTGTGGTAGAAACGCGTTGTGATGGCATTATTGTTTCCACACCAACAGGTTCCACTGCTTATTCGCTATCAGCAGGAGGACCGATTTTATCACCAATTATGGAAGCAATCGTGGTTGCTCCTTTAAACCCTCATATTTTGAGTGTTCGTCCAATGGTTTTTTCGTCAAAGGATATTATTACTTTGAAAGTTAAGGATATTTATAATGAAAGTTTCTTACAGCTTGACGGCTTAAATAAATATAGAGTTTTGAAAGATGATGAAATCATAGTTACGCAAGCTTCTCAGAAAGTTGATTTTATAAAACTTTCCAACAAAACGTTTTATCAGATTTTGAGAAAGAAACTTCATATGGGAAAGCGATGATAACAAATTTGAGTATAAAGAATTTCGTGATCGTAAAAGAGCTTAATCTCAAATTTGAGGATGGATTGCAAATTTTGACTGGTGAGACCGGTACAGGAAAATCTATTATTGTTGGTGCAATTAATGTAATATTTGGTGGAGCAATTCATGCTGGGATGCTTTTTGATGAAACGAATCCAGCTTTTTTAGAAGTTACTTTTAGTAAAGATGAAAGCAATAAAAAATTTCTTGAACTGCTTTCAAAACATGAAATAGAACCTTCTGAAAATGAAGTTTTTTTTCTTAGGGAAATTTCTACAAATCTGAGAGGAAAAAGCTTTTTGAATGGAAGAAGAATTTCCAATTCTATTGTTAAAGAGTTTCGGGAAGTACTCTTGGATTTTCATAGCCAGAGAGACCAGCAAAAGCTTTTTAATGAAAATATCCAATTGGAAGTTTTGGATAAATTTGGGAATTTAGTATCCCAAAGAGATGAATTTGAGAAAGAATATAAGAAAATCCAATCCCAGATAAAAGAGTTGGAAAAACTGCTGGAACAGGAAAAAGTTGCACAGGAAAGAATAAAGCTTTATGAATACCAGATAGGAGACTTGGAAGAAATAAATTTGAAAATTGGAGAAGATGAAAAACTGCAAAATGAACTGAACCTTTTGAATCATGCTGAAGCAATTTTGAATCATGCTTCTTTGTTGGAGCAGGAAATATATGAAAAAGAAAATTCAGTTTATGATATCATCAATTCTTTTGTTCACAAGCTTTCTAATTTCGAGGATGATAATTCTCATATAAAAAAGACGATTTCTTCCCTGCAGGAATCTTTGGGAAATCTTGATGACACGATTTCGGAAATCAGACAGGTTCAGAATGTTATAAATCTTGATAGTTTACGTCTGGAAGAAGTGGAAGAGCGATTGAATGCGATCAATTCCATCAAGGCGAAATACAAAAAGAATGTTCCGGAAATAATGGATTATTGTTCAAAAATAAAAGATGAAATTTTTTCTTTCACTTCTGTTAAAAAAAAAATCCTAAAAATTCATCAAGAGATTGATAAAAATTCTAAAGAGCTTTTGAAAAAGGCAAATGTTTTGACCAAAAAAAGAAAAGAAGCTGCTAAAATCTTAGAAGATGAAATTAAGACTAATATTCATAAACTGGCAATCCCCGATGCTAGAATAAAGATAAGATTTGACAAAGAAATCATAGAAAAAAAATGTAATAATGACCTGAGTGGATTAACATATTCCGGTCAGGATAAAGTTGAGATTTTTTTTTCAGCGAATATTGGTGTAAAAATGCAGCCTTTCAAGTTTGCTGCTTCAGGAGGTGAGCTTTCCAGATTTCTTCTGACAATAAAAAAGATTTTATCTGATAAACTGGATAAGAAAACGATTATTTTTGACGAGATTGATATTGGTTTAGGAGGTAAAACAGCAGAATTATTAGGAGAGTTCATTTTTAATATCAGCAAGTTTCACCAGGTGATTTGCATAACACATCTTCCGCAAATTGCATCTTATGCAAAAGATCATTTTTTGATTGATAAAAAAAGCGGAATGAATTTAACGGAAGTTGAAATCAAAAAGATTGATAAAACCGAAAGAAAGCAAGAAATTGCCCGGATGTTAGCTGGCTCCAAAACAGAGTTAGCATTAAAACACGCAGCAGAAATTTTAAGTTTAAAAGAGAAATAAATTAAGGAGAATATAGATGGTAAGATTGAGGAGAAACACAAAATATTTTATTATTGGAATAATGTTTATAGTTTCAATTTTTGTTGGATTGGAGAGATCAAGATTTTTGAAAAGTTTCAGACAAACAGCACCATCAATAAATCTTTCAGACTTTCAAAAAACCTATGATAATGCTTATAATTCCAAGAAGATAAAAATGGTTTTTAATGTTGAAGAAATAAATGTTCCTGTGTCGGAATTGAATGGAGTTTTATCAGAATATAGTATTTTTACTAAAAATTCTGATTCGAAATCTAATTACACGGTTTCTATCCTGGAGTTTCCAGATTCG
>Ga0222657_1000718_pt1 | contig 14700 bp, 14 predicted proteins | sample AntAcemetagen474_FD_179858 | JGI IMG/M metagenome (GOLD analysis project Ga0222657, IMG submission 179858) | Saline water microbial communities from Ace Lake, Antarctica - #474 | ecosystem: Environmental > Aquatic > Non-marine Saline and Alkaline > Saline | place: Antarctica: Ace Lake... | reverse complement strand
AGAGAGCTTTTCCCATGTGTGGACCTCAAAGACCGGTTTGCCGGCCTTGTTCAGCGTTTTTGAGAGAATCCCTTTGATTTTGCCATACACGTTATGGAGTGCGCCGAAATCAGAGAGCCTTAAGGCGATCTCGCTGACATCCATCTTTTCCATCCTGAGGACTTCCATGGCGTCTTTTATGTGCATATAACCATCCCTGCCGCCGGGGCCCGTGGCGCTTTCAACGATCCCTCCGATCTTGAATTGCTTCCCGTTGACAGAACCGTCCTTATTGGTGGCAATCACAACCACCATGTCACCCACCTTCACCTTCATCCCCTTTGCGATCAGCTCAGGGACCAGGATCTCCCCCTTTCTGATGGTCTTGTCCCCTTCCTTTATCCTTGAGAAAAGAAGGGGGACAGTTTTTGCTTCATCTTCAGGATTTACGCCGTTTAACCTTATATTGGTGGTTTCAACGAAATTGCTGAACATACCGCCAAATTTAATCCGCTTTGACCAGGCCTCAATGCCCGCCGTTTCATTGATCGCTTTTTCTACTTTTTTGAGTGCTTTGGGGTTCAGATTCAGGGTGAGGGGCAGGTTATCGATGGATGCCAGATACCCTTTTTTATGGATCTGGAGATGACCCACAAAGGAGTCTGTTATCTGACCGATCATCATGTACTTGAATGACCCTGTGACGGCAATAAAGACCAGGACAAATACAACGCCCACGGTGATCAGCGAAGCCGTAAGAAATGTTCTTCGCTTGTATCTAGCCAGGTTCCTCAGGGCGATCTTGAAGATATTAAACATTGTTTTAACCTCCCTTCACCTGTCGATCGGCCAGTTCTCCGTCTTCCAGCACATAGATAACCTCAACCTCCCCGACAATCTTCTGGTCATGGGTGGAAAAAATAAAGGTCGTCCCGGACTCGTCCTTCATCTTCCGCATGATATCGATGACCATAAAAGCGGTTTTATGGTCCAAATTGGCCGTCGGTTCATCTGCAAGGATGAGCTTTGGCTCGGTGACCAGCGCCCTTGCCACAGCCACTCTCTGTTTCTGTCCCCCTGAAATCTGATCAGGATACTTATCTTTCTGCTCAATCATCCCAACGGCATCAAGGAGATCCATGACCCGCTTCTTTCTTTCAACTGAAGGAACGTTCTGCACCATAAGAAGCGGATATTCCACATTCTCAAAGACGGTGAGCACGGGGAGCAGATTAAAGTCCTGAAATATGAAGCCGATGTTTTCACCCCTGAAAGAAGCGGCCGCGCGTCTCTTAAGATGGGAAATATCCGTATCATCAACCTTTAAGATGCCACCGGTCGGTTTGTCGAGACAGCCGATGAGGTTCAGGATTGTGGTCTTTCCGCTCCCGGAAGGACCGACAAAAGAAACGAAAGAGGCCGGCTCTATTTCGAAACTCAAACCCTTCAGGGCTTCAATTTTGATATCGCCGGTTAGGTATGTTTTGGAAACATCCTTTGCGGTTACTAAACTCATGCCGTTCCTTTCAGAGATTGTAAAATAGCATCCACTTCTTTGCGCATAAGCTGATAGACCTCTTCCTCAAAATCCTCCGACGGCAGTTTCTTCTCCTTTTTGACGCCGAGCGTGGACGTCAGTTCAACGTAACGATCCACCGTCATCCCCTCCCTCTCCATAAGCACTTTGCCGCATTGTATGGGACAGGCGTCAATCAGAATCCGCTTCTCCGAGCTTTTGATGATCGCCTTGAATTTCCCGGGCACGATGACTGCGGGAAGGCAACCGATCTTAATATCGTCCGGGTGTTCTTCCCATATCTTTATGCATGCCTTCGATGCCGAAACGCCTGTTGCGCATCCACCATAACACGTGAACATTAAAAGCTTGTACTTCATGAGTTTCCCCCTTTGTTCTCTCATATACCCCAACTACCCCGCCGGTTTCCGCACCTCGCTATTCTTTGGCAGGATAACTTTGAACACCGATCCCTTACCCAGCTCGCTCTTTACCAGTACCCGACCGCCGTGGGCCTCCACTATGGCCTTGACCGTGGCAAGGCCGAGACCAAATCCTTCCCTTTTCTCAGCACCATTTCCACGATGAAAGGTCTCAAAGATAAAGGGAAGATCCTCAGGATCGATCCCTATCCCCTCATCCTTTACCGTGACAACGATATCCTTTTCAGTTTGATCAGTTGCTATGGTAACGGTGCGCTCGCTCTTTGAAAACTTCAAGGCATTATCCAGCAAATTGGTAAAGACCCGGCGCAGGCGATTGGCATCAGCCTCGATAATCGGTAGCTCCGCTTCATTTTCAAGTTCCAAATGGATTCCCGCCTGTTTTGCTTTCACCTGATAGGCATCAAAGAGCTCCATCAATTCCTTATCTAAAGAGGTGGGGCTGAACTCCAGCTTTAACCTGCCTGTCTGAAGACGGGAAAATTCAAGGAAATCGTTGACGAGAAACGACAATTTTCCGGTCTCATTTTTCATAATGTCGAGATACTTTATCTGTTTCTCCTCATCGAGGCTGGACCTCTTTTTTAATAGTCTCAGAACAAACCCCCCGATGATGGTTAAAGACGACTTTATGTCATGGGCGAACATGGAGATGAGGTTGGCCTTTTCCCGTTCTAAGGCTCTTAAACGGGAGATATCCTGAAAAGCCTCCAGGCCCCCTAAAAGGTGGCCTTCATCATTAAACAGACCGGCCGTATTCATCCGGACCGGAATCGTTTTTCCAGAGCTGTCGGTAATGGTCGTGTCCATCCTGATAACAGACTGATGTTTCTTGATGACGGCCCTTAATGGACAATTGATTTTACACATCCCCCCCTGTAAGATTTCACCACAATAGTGGCCCGTTGCCGCCTTCTCTGAATACCCTGTGAGTTGTTCCGCCCATGGATTAAACCCGGTAATCTTAAATTCGGAGTTTACTGTGGCAACAGCAATTGGGAGGCTGTTAATGACAAATCTGTAGAAATTCAAGTCATGGCCGTTGCTGTCCATTTCCTTCACTTGCCGCGGGCTTTTTTCAATCTCTTCCGTCATAAGTTATACCTCGTTGCATTGATGCCGCTTTTAATACAATATCGCCTTCTTTCAGGCCCAGATGATCGGCGATAACCCAGCACTTGGCCTTTAACAGAAAAAAAATGGATTCTTTCTGGTTTGAAAGCGCTTCATAGTTGCCCTGGCCTTTGCTGATAATCATTTTTGCATCATTGTAGACGTTTATAAACGCATCACTGCAGGTTTGTAGAATGGTTCCCGGAGCATCGGTCCCCGAGGACATCAGCGCGGCCACCTTATCCATGCCGGCCGCCAAAGCGTCCTCAAGCGTCGCGTCGTTGATGACGGGTTTTTCCCGAACCACATATGTCACCGGCTTGTTTAAGGTCTCCACCAGAATCCTATCAAAAACACACTCTCCGGCATTATCCCCAATATAAAGGACTTCGCTGGAGTTATTTAAAGCATTTTTAAATATATCGTAATCACATATGCCAAAATCCTTTGTCAGGTTCACGTCAATTTCATTTTTCAAATCAAAGGGCCGGTTCGGTCCAAAGTCAATGACATTTCCGGCAATGGCAATCCGAATGGCCGTAAGGAGCCTGTCATCGGATTTTTCAACCAAGTTTTTCAAGTGGGGGTACAAAACGAGGGCTTCCCGGGTGCTTTGGCCTTTTATTTCCCTGTAGGGATCCGGGTTTCCCGTAATTTCATGAACTTTTTTATAGATCAGTCTGCCGCTTTCCGGAGGGGTGCTGTCAAGGGAGATGTCTTGGAGCATCATTCCCACGTCATCGATGACTTTTTTGATCCTCCTTTCATCGGAGGTTGCCATTCTCGCCGCTCGAAGGGCCTGGTTTAAAAAACAGGGAAAGCAATCCAAATAGGTTTTCATGATTATATTCCTTCAAATTATCGAGCCTTTAACCTAATCTATGGAAAGAAGAGGCCATTGTATTGACGTAAGGGTTCACAGGTTCACCCGGCCGGTGGCGGGGATCTTTGAGCCCGTGAACGGTTACAAAATAATCTATCTCATCATGGTCAACCGCTTGACTCCCCTGATTTGCCTGAAATTGGCGCCTTGGCTGACACACCTCAAGGCCAGTTCGGGGTTCACTACCTTTGTGCCTGAGATGGCATCCACACCGTAGTCAAAAAGAACAGGGGCGAGGGGTGCCGTATCGCCTAATAAAATTACATAGGCGCCCGGGCTGCAGAGCCCAAGGAGGTGATCCAGGGTGTGGTTTGTTAAGGCCGTCCCCGTGATGGCGACAACGTCGGCCTGGGGAATCAAGGTATCTGCCTCAGTCTCATGGAGATCACCCTCCTGCGGGTTCTTTTCAATAACCCAGACCTCTTTTGATATCTCGCGAACCTTGGGAATGAAGGGAAAGTGACCCACAATCGCTACTTTTTTATCCTTCCCCTTTTCTTTGATCAACTCAGCGGCATTGAGCTCAATACAGGAAGTCTCTTCAATTTCCAACAGGGAGTTGATGGCGGCCATACCGATGGCCGCCTCAAGGATGCTCTGGGAACAGGCTAACCGGGTAAGTTCCCGAATGTCTTTGTCCAATAAAAACCCGGGTTCCTTTATCATAGAAGGTTTCTGTCGGAGAGCATCACGCGGCAGTGTTGCCGCCAGCCCACAGTTTCGGGTGAGTACCCCCGTATGAAAAATCCCCTGGCGTATATCTTTCACAACGGCATCAAAGTTCAATGTGGACATCAAATCATCAAGAATCGTCATGTGTCCTCCAGTTCCATTTAAAGGTGGTTTTTATCCTGATAAGCGTCTGATATCTCTTGATAACGGCTCTTAACGGTCAATTGATTTTACACGTCCGCCCTTGTAACATTTCACCGCAATAGAGGCCCATCGCCTCCTACGGTTGTTATAGTCTGACCCGGCAGAGACTTCGGGCCCTCAGATAGCCTTCAGACAATCCGTTTCGGCCTTCGTTGTTCACCCGGGTCTCGGGACCGTAAGTCCCCATGTGGGTCAATAGCAGCATATCGCCTTTTTCCACAGGGCATGGGTTTTTCAGGTATAAAGTGCCATTCCCCGCATGTTTGCGCTGTGGGATGATTCGGGTCATGATGGTTTTTTCATCATGGGGTCTTGATAAATTGATCACTTGATGGGCGGTTCCATGGATTTCCCCGAACAGGGCATCGCTCATGGGCAGACGGGTTCGAATGTAATGCATCCCTTCGGCTGTACCGCCCGCCAGGGCCTCCACCAGCAGCGCACCCGCATAAGACACCAGGTGAAGAGGCAACTCAAGCCGTAATTCAAGTTGGGGGCAGGCATGGTGGATGGCTTCCAGATAGTTTTCTATCTCCGGAATATCCATTCCGCTCATAGGGGCGTTTGATCCCCCCTTTGCGTCATGGCCCAGAACCAGGGTGGAAATGTTCGGAAATTGCAGGGACAGGGTTTTAAACGGTGCGACTTCATCGCCCATGTCCATGCACACGAAAATATTTTTGTCCTGAAACGTTTTAAGGCAGGCATTCGTGGTACTGTTATCTGCCCTGACCGCCACATGGAGCCCCTGATGCAGGGCAGCCTCGCAGTCCCTCCCATGCTCAGGATCAGACAAAAAGAAAATCCGTTCAGGGGGCAGTTTCGGAAAGTGTTCCCTCAAGTGGTTCACCTCCGCAAGGGAATTGCAGCGGAAATGGACATCCAGATCGATGGCTTTCTGCAGGATTTGTGGATCGAAGTTCAAATGAAAAGGGTAGAAAAGTCCTGCAAGAACGTCCATGGCCGACAGGTCAAAAAAGATCTCGTTCAGCGTCTCCTCATTGTACACATACAGGGGGGCGGCCTTTTCCGCCAGCGCCACCAAATCCTCATTTCGAAGATCCCACCAATGTTTTCGGGTTTGTTCCATTCCTTTTCCGGTTCAGCATTTGAAACGGACGCTTTTTATTCAGCTTTCCAGGATCTTGGCCTGGTCCAGGAGAAGAGATTTGAACCGGTCCAGGGAGACGGGGTAGCCCTGTATGGGGATCCCCATCCAATCGCAGTATTCCAGGAACTCCTCCGGCTTTTCAGCCATGTATTTATCAACGTATCCGATGCCGTCAAGCACGACGGCGCCCCCCGTGTGTTTCGGAAAGTTTTCGTTGGCAATCCCCTTGTCCCATCCTTCAAACACCTGGTGCCGGTATTCCATCCATCCGGGTGTCATCCACCAGACCTTTTCACCGCCGGCAAGTTCCTGGGCGATCTGCTCACGTTCCGTTTCGCCGGCGATCATGTCCATGCAGTGAGTGGCCTGAACTCTCCCAACGCCCGGGCCCTGCTCCTCAATAATCTTTTGCATGGTTCGCGTGGGTTCATCCACATTCACATAGCAGAATTTACCACCATAGACCACGATTACCTTATCCGCCTTTTCTTTGGCCATCGCTATCCGCCCGATGAGCTGTTTCTCAAGCTCATGGCAGTTCTGATGAAGCCCGGGTTTGGTGTAATAGACCTTTTGAGCATCCAGGAAGCCTTCCTTTTTAAGATGGTTCAGTTCAAGGTTCAGGGTACCACAGGCAACAATGGCGATATCTGAAAATGAAATGTTTTCCATTATATATCTCCTCTATGGGGTTTAGTTGTTCTTTTAAATCAACCGCAGGTTATTTTCTGCGGTTTTTCTTCATATGTGTCTAGGCATGTTGCGCTTCCAGGTATTTTTCCGCATTCAATGCAGCGGAAGCGCCGTCACCCACAGCCGTGGCAATTTGTCTAAAGGACTCACTGGTCACATCGCCTGCGGCAAACACGCCTGGACTGCTGGTTTCCTGTTTTCGGTTCACCTTTATAAACCCCTGATCATCCAGATCGACCGCTCCATTCAAAAATTCGGTTACCGGTCGTGTCCCCACAAAAATGAAGACGCCTTCAAGTTGAAGAATGCTTTCTTCTCCGGTCTTGACGTTTTTAAGAGAAAGTTTTTCAACGCCTGTGAGGCCTTCAATGCGCACGGGTACGCTATCCCAAATGAAACGGATTTTTTCATTGGCAAAAGCACGCTCCTGAAGTATCTTGGTTCCCCTCAATTGATCCCGCCGGTGAATCACATGAACCTCGCGGGCAAACCGGGTGAGAAAGATGGCCTCTTCCAGGGCGGTATCGCCGCCCCCGATAACCGCCACGACGGCATCCCTGTAAAACGGGCCGTCGCAGGTTCCGCAATAGGAAACGCCTTTTCCCGTGAGAAAACCTTCCCCGTCTATCCCCAATTTCCTGGGTTGTGCCCCTGTGGCCAGAATTACACTGCGCGCGGCGATGGATCCGTTGTTGAGCTCGAGAATCTTTTCCGTGCCCGTAAAGTTAACATGTGAAACTTCGTGGCTGAGGATTTTCAAGCCAAATTTTTCCGCCTGTTTTTTCATCCGTTCCATGAGATCAAACCCGCTGACCCCATCTGGAAATCCTGAGTAGTTTTCCACCCAGTCCGTACTCAATACCTGCCCTCCCGGACTCAGTTTTTCCAGCATCACCACATCCTGTTTGTCTCTGGCGGCGTAGAGCCCTGCGGTCAATCCCCCGGGGCCTCCCCCGATGATGACCATATCATGTGTTTCCAAAGGCGCTGTATTTTCATTGATTGCCACGGTTCTTTCTCCTCCGATGATTTGTCTCTATTCTAATATATCCTGATTGATAATTCAGAACGGCATCAAAAATTGTGCCGGCAAGAGAATCAAACTGAATTAAAGGCAGCTGGAATACCGTAAGATGCTGAAACAAAAATAAAAGATATTTATATTAGAAGAAATTCAGCGGTGATGAAGGGGGATCGGACATGGATTGACAAATGGAGACACCGTTACTTTTTATGGTGGTAACGTTATTGTCGCATTGGTAACGTTTTAGTAACGGCAGGTCCAACACTGCGGAGCCGAAAAACAGGATTCAAATGGGTACCGATTCAGTTGTGGGTATCTCCCCATAATCCATTCAATATTGTTGCAAAAGCTGTTTCTCGGTTTCAGGGGCGCTGAAAAAAAGAACAGAATGCGTGTTTTGGCATGGATATTGCTGTTGTATTGCGCATAAGGGCACGAGACTTGGCATTGCCTCCTTAAATATCGATTGCCCTCTTCAAAATACGCAAGCTGATCCTTGAAACGGGGTCAGCTTGCGTTTTTTTGTCAACTCGAAAATTCTTTAACGCGTTTAGGGTCTCTATACTTCCTCCGGTGCAAAAGCAATTACCTCATCGATGGTGCGGGCATCTCCAAAAATCATGACCAGACGATCCAGCCCCAGTGCAATGCCGGCGGCTTCGGGCATATTCTTAAGGGCCTTTAGAAATCGTTCGGGCATGGGAGAAATGCCCTTTCCCAACAGGGCCCTTTGTTTGAGCTCTTTTTCAAATCGCTTTCGTTGTTCATGGGCATCGTTTAGTTCTGAAAACCCGTTGGCCAGTTCGATCCCCCCCACATATATTTCAAAACGCTCCGCAATAGAAGGACATCCCGGTTTCAATCGCGCCAGCGCCGCCATTGAGGCGGGGTAATCATAGAGAAATGTGGGGGTGTTAACCCCCAGATGGGGTTCGATTTCTTCAACCATTATCGGGTCAAAACGATTGTCATTAAGGGCCTGATCCAGGGAGACGGAGGCATATCGATCAAATGCGGCCTGAACCGAAAGCTTTTCCCAGGGGGCACGAAGATCGATATCCATACCGCGGCAACGGAGCCGGGTTCCCTGATCGAGCCGGTGGGATAAAAAAAGGAACAGGGCTTCACACTCTTTCATGAGGTCACGGTAGTCAATCCCGGTCCGGTACCATTCCAGAAGGGAAAATTCGGGGAGGTGCAAATCCCCCCTTTCCCCCCCTCTGAAACACCGGGCAATTTGGAAAATCTTAGGAAAACCAAGGGCCAGCAGACGCTTCATGCACAACTCGGGTGATGTCTGCAGATAGCGGTCTTGGATGGAAATGGATTCAATATGGGTTTCCGGGGCGGGTGCGGTAATCAGTTGGGGCGTTTCTATTTCCAGGTATCCGCGGGCAGTGAAAAATTCCCGAATGCTCTGAAAAATCCGTGCCCGTAACAACAGATGGGGTTTGCGTTTTTCAAAGATCGCCGGTTCGTCCTCGAAAGCGCTATTCTTTGACCCGGGTGACATACTCCCCTGTTCTCGTGTCAACGGTGATTTTTCCGCCCTCTTCAATAAACGGGGGGACCCGCAGTTCATAGCCTGTTTCCAGGGTTATGGGTTTGGTATCGCCGGTGACGGAGTCTCCTTTGGCCCATGGATCGGCTTTGGTCACCGTGAGGTCCACAAAATTGGGCAGGGTAATGCCGATGGGTCGATCCTCGAAAAAAAGGATCTCCACTTCCAGGTTATCCATCAGATAATTTATGGCATCGCCCACCTGATCTTCCTTCAGGACGATCTGTTCATAGTTTTCCACATCCATAAACCAGAATTCATCATCCTGGTTGTACAGATATTGCATCTTTCTCTCCGAAAGATCCGCCGGCTTAAAGGTATCGCCCGATCGGTAGGTGGGATCAATGATGACACCGGTGATCATGTTTTTCAGTTTGCACCGGTAAAGGGATTGGCCCTTTCCCGGCTTGGAAAATTCAAAGACGGTCACCACATAGGGCTCACCGTCAATTTCAATTTTCAACCCTTTTCTCAGGTCACTTGCGTTGTACATGCTTATGCTCTCCCACTTTTTGATCCATTAAATTAATGCTTGAATGCTCTCTGCCCGGTAAAGACCATGGAAACCCGGGGGTCCGCCTCATTACAGGCTTCGATCACTTCAAAGTCCCTCATGGAACCGCCCGCCTGTACGATGGCGCTGATCCCTTCCTTGATGGCCACGTCCACACCGTCCCTGAAAGGGAAAAAAGCGTCGGATACCATTGAAGCGCCCACAAGACCGCCTTTGACCGCCTTTGTTTCTGCGTCAATTTCATGCAGGCGATCAGCATCAGCCTCTCCTTTTTCCACTTGAACGGCCAGTTCTTTATAGGGCAGGCCATGCCGCTTGAAGCACAGGGCATCCGCATATTTGGTATAGGCTTTAAAAATACCGATCTCCGCCACCCCCACCCGGTCCTGCTCACCGGTTCCGATCCCCACGGTGACACCGTCTTTCACGTAAATGACCGAATTGGAGGTGACGCCCTGCTCCACCTGCCAACCGAACAGCAGGTCTGCATATTCCTGTTCCGTGGGCTCTCGATCAATGGTGTAGGTTTTTCCCTGATATTCTGAAACGGCAAGGGTCAGGTCTTTTATGGTGTTTATGCGATTCAGCGGTGACTGCTGTACGATGAGGCCCCCATCGATCAGGCTCTTGAAATCCACAAATCTCTTCCCGGAAAGCTGGGAAATCCGGTCCATCCTGGGAACCCGAACAATGCGAAGGTTCGACCGCTTCGACAGGATTTCCACACTGCCGGCTTCATAATCAGGGGCTGCCACCACTTCCAGATAATTTTCAGAAATCCGTTCCGCCGTGGTCTTGTCCACCGGTTGATTAAAGAGGGCACATCCGCCAAAGGCCGCAATGCGGTCGGCCATATCCGCCTTATCATAGGCCTCCACAAGGGTTTTGCCATAGGCAACGCCGCAGGGGTTGTTGTGCTTGACGATGACCACGGCCGGTCCCGCATCCAGGTATTTCATGATATTGAGGGCATTGTCCACGTCGGTCAGGTTGATTTTACCGGGATGTTTTCCGCTCTGCACCATGTCTTCTTCTGAAATCGCGGAAACCAGGCCGCTTCCGGATTCAATGAATTGACATCCCCCCAATACCAGGTTTCCCTGAACCAACTCATAAAGGGCCGCCTCCTGCCCCGGGTTTTCACCGTATCTAAGGCCTTTTTCGATGGTTTCACCGCTGTTCGCATCCGGAATCTTCCAGGTCTTTTTGCGGTAAGTCAGGACCTGATCTCCGAATGAAATGGTCAATTCCTTTGGAAAATGGTCATCCATGACGGTTTTGTACATTTTTTTGAGGTCGTCAGCCATTGATTCCTCCTTACGGTTTTTGCATCATATGGGCGTTGCCTTTTTCGATATATGCATAGGCGTTATGATTATGAATGGATTCAAAGTTTTCGGATTCCACCGCGAACCAGGTGATATTGGGGTCGTTTCTCAATTTAACGGCAATATCCCGCACGATGTCTTCCACAAACATGGGATTACGGTATGCCTGTTCAGTGACAAACTTTTCATCTTCTCTTTTGAGAACGGAAAAAACTTCGCATGAAGCGGATTTCTCAACCAGTTTGATAAAGTCCTCAATCCAAACGAATTTCTTGAAGCGAACCTGAAGCCGCACCTCCCCCCGCTGGTTGTGCGCCCCGAAGTCACTGATCTCCTTGGAGCAGGGGCAAAGGGTTGAAATGGGTACATGAATCATCATGACGAGATCGCTGCCACTGTTCAGGGACCCTTTAAAAGTGCATTGGTATTCCATCAAACCGCTGGAACCGCTGACCGGTGCCGCCTTGTTGATAAAATAGGGGAAGCGTATTTCCATGTGGGCGCTTTCAGCGTTTAATCGATCCTTCATTTCCTGCAGAATCTCGGGGAAATTCTGCAGCGATATGCGCCGGCTGTTCTCATTTAAAATTTCCACAAACCGGCTCATGTGAGTGCCTTTATAGTAGCGGGGAAGGTTTACGTACATGTTGATTTCCGCTACGGTCTGCTGTTCCCCCATGTCCTTATCCAGAACTGTGACGGGGTATCGGATACCCTTGACACCCACTTGGTCGATATCAATATTTCGATGGTCCCTGTGATTTTGTGTGTCTTCCATAATCTTTTATTTTCCAATATTTTTCGTAGGTCTGCACTATATGATCTGATGCGCAAAGTCAATAGGGAACGTTTTTTCCTGACATTTGCGTTTAAAATAAAGTATATTTTAGCCGGAAAACTTGTCGGCTAAAGAGAAAGGTCATAAGGATAGAAACCATGAGATTTAAAAAATATTCGGAGATCGAAAATAGTTATCGTAAAAAGTTTATGGATATTGTTGTTGCGGAAAAATTAGACGAAGGCGAATTTGTTGTTCAGGAAAAGGCGCATGGCGCAAACCTTTCTTTCTGGTATGACGGAAAGAATCTGAAATCCGGCAAGAGGAGCGGTTTTATAGAGGATAATTTTTATGACTATAAGCCGGTTGAAGCCAAAAACAGGGAAAGAGTTAAAAAACTCTATGCGATTTTAGAGAAAGAAGGCTGCGATTTTAGTGAATTGGCTGTATATGGCGAATTAGTGGGCGGAACATATCCTCATAAGGATGTGGAAAAGGATACTTCTGCAACAAGAATTCAGAAGGGTATTTTTTACACGCCGCACAACGAATTTTATGCCATCGACGCGGCGATAGACGGCCAATTGCTCCATGTGGATAAATTCAACCAAGTTATGGAGAAGGCCGGTTTTCTGTATGCAAAAACGATTTTCAGGGGTACGTTTGAAGAATGTTTGGAATATTCAAACAACTTTCCTTCGCAGGTTTCCGTATGGCTGGGCTTTCCCGAACTCGAAGATAATATATGTGAAGGCGTTGTGATAAAACCGGTAATTCCAAAATTTCTGAGTGATACAACGAGAGTAATTTTCAAAAATAAAAATGAGAAATGGGCGGAAAAAGCTAAGGCAAGAGATAGGCCCAAAAAGCCCCCGATGACATGGTCTGCAAAAGGCGAGGAACTGTTTAGCGAGATGGGAAATCTTATCACGGAAAACCGGCTTCGCAATGTATTATCAAAAATCGGGTCGATTGGGCAAAAGGAATTCGGCAAACTCATACAGCTTTTTTCAAAAGATGTACTTGATGAGTTTTTCAAAGACCACATCGAGGAATATAATGGGCTTGAAAAAAAGGAGCAAAAGCAATTGACACGTAAACTGAGTCAGAAATGTGCGGAGTTGATACGGCTTAATTTTATGAACATCGTTGATGGAGAATTTTAGAAGGATGAGGGATTAATTGGGGAAGCCGGAGGTTTTTCCTCTCTTTTTTTTTAAACAATTTGATATTATGGAATCAGTATGGTGGAATAAAAACATCGTGATATCAGAACCGGTGAAAAGCGCAACGTTAAATATACTGTCCCCATAATTCTTCCATAATTCCTCAGGAGTGACAGGAGGTCTTGTCATGATTAAACGAGCTGTCCATCTTTCGATCACACTGTTTTTGATTATATCCCTTTTCATGTTTTTCCCTTCCATTTCTCTCTCACAGGATGCGACGGATGAAACCCATGACATCCTGCGGAAAAGCACCAAACTAAATGCTGCTGATTTGATTTTCGAGGATTTCTCCAAAGGTAAAATTACCACCCGGGTGATGGTGACGATACGGAAACCCGTCAGGGCCATGAGCATGCGGAAAAAGCTGGCGAACATGGCGGTGCGAAAGCAGCTGGAACAAGCCGCAAGGAGAGCTCAAAAAAATGTCATAAACAGTTTGGACCGAAAAGAAGTCCGCGTCAGCAGCACCTATAACTATATTTTCGGATTTGCCGCTGAAGTTACGCTTCAAGGACTTCAGGATTTGATAGACAACACGGATGTTATGTCTATTGAGAGAGATAAAATTATTTACGCTCAATTGGCCCAGGGCATCCCGCTGATGAACGCTTCAACGACGAGAAGCACTTACAGCGGTTCAGGATTGGCCATAGCCATCTGCGATACGGGTATTGATTATACACACCCAAAACTGGGGAACGGCGGGTTTCCAAACAGCAAAGTGATCGGCGGCTACGATTTTGGAGACAATGACAGCAATCCAATGGATCCGGACGGCCATGGGACAGCCTGCGCCGGTATTGCAGCAGGTGATCTTGGCACGGTGGGGAATTATATTGGAGGCGTGGCATACGGCGCCAAACTCTATGCGTTGAAAATTAGTCTCGGGGCCACCGGTTCTGGGTACTATTCTGCCATAGCCAATGCCTGGGACTGGTGTGTTCTACACCAGTATGATGATCCAAATAACCCCATAATGATCATTAGCACAAGCTTTGGGAGCGGAAGATATTCCGGTAATTGTGATAGTGACGCCACATTTATGACCAATGCCGCGGCCAATGCCATGGCTGCCGGAATATCCCTGCTTTTCGCTTCGGGAAACGATGGCTATTGTGATTCAATGTCTTTTCCTGCCTGCCTTGACTCTGTAATTTCCGTGGGTGCTGTTTATGATGCGAATATTGGAAGAAACCCAATAACTGGATACCTTGGCTGCATAGCCTACGGGTCTTGTGTGGGGACTTCGGACCCCAATCAAGTTTGCGAAAAACTCTACACCGACGTTACCACAAATGCAGACCAGGTATGTACGTACTCAAACACGTCTGAATTCATGAGCCTGCTTGCCCCTTCCAATTGGGCTACGACAACCAAGCTGGGGGGCGGCTATTGGGACACTGCGAACGGTTTCGGGGGGACCTCGGCCGCCTGTCCGTATGCCGCAGGTGCGGCCGCCTGTCTACAGAGTGCGGCTAAGTCCATCACCGGCGCTTATTTGACACATAGCCAGGTGAAGTCAGCGTTTTCGAAGACGGGTGACCTTATTACAGACAGCAAGGTTAATGTTTCCAAACCCAGGATGAATCTGGGGGCCGCCGTGGCGACACTTGATAGTCTCATACCCCCGAATGCGCCCACCATAACGGTGA
>Ga0222657_1000714_pt1 | contig 14757 bp, 9 predicted proteins | sample AntAcemetagen474_FD_179858 | JGI IMG/M metagenome (GOLD analysis project Ga0222657, IMG submission 179858) | Saline water microbial communities from Ace Lake, Antarctica - #474 | ecosystem: Environmental > Aquatic > Non-marine Saline and Alkaline > Saline | place: Antarctica: Ace Lake | collected... | reverse complement strand
AACCAGGGTGTCAGCCATGGGCGTATTAAAGATCCCAACAATGTTCTCAACGCTTATTGTAAAAGGAGAATCTACCTCTTGAAGGGGGACTGCATAAGTCAGAAGCAAACTTAGCTGGCTGTTTGTTGGAATAACAGATTCAGGATATCCATACGCATCCACATAAAAATTGGAAACATGCTCGCAATCCTTGTTCAGAGTTTTATCAAAATTAATTAATATGCTATTTAAAGAGATCATCTTAATTGATAGCAATACAGGTGGGGCAACAGGAATTATTTTCAGGGGCAATGTCCTGTAACTTTCCTGCGCGTCTTTCAATGCTGATAGGTAGTATGTATAGAGACTGTCTGGAATGACATCGGAATCGGAATATGAGGTTTCATTTCCGGGGATCGCTATTATTTCAGCATCTTGATCTTGCTCTTTATAAAGATAGAAAGAATCTGCTAATTGGGCATTCCACGTAAAGGAAACGAGAGTCTCATCAAGGGGTTTTCCAAAGAAGTTTTGAGGCATTGGAGTTGAGGGGGCAGGTGGATCCGTAGGAAAGGAGGATAGTACGAGCATGAGAGAGTCATTTTGATCATATTGATTATAAGCTACTTTATACAAGCCGTCGTTGTCTACGTCAATGCAAACCGGTTGATAGGTTCTATAAGATGAACCAACCCATTGTGGTACAATATCATAGGATTTCCCGTTATCAATTAGTTTGAAGATATAAATATCCGGAGCAGCAGCAATAACGATCTCATCAGCTCCATCACCATCAAGATCACCTACAGATAAACCATTATTCGAACTTACACCAGCGATCTGGATGTAATCCAGAAGAGTGGGATTTCCATTAATATATTTATACACACCGTAAAGCCAGAACTGATTATTCACATCGTCGTCATCAGAGTAGCCACCTACGATGAATTCGAGTAGCCCATCACCGTCAAGATCGCCTACAGCGTTGTAGTAAGCATTCGGAATGGGAATTGTCAAAGAATCGATCCGTTCTACTGAGTAGTTGTTATTTATTTGGTAGATCAGTATGTCACCATCTATATCAGAGAAGAGAATATTTCTCTTACTATCATTATTGAGGTCACCGAACTGGATGTAGGGAGAGAGTTCATTTCTGGAATAGGTATGGGTATTGTTGAATATCATGCATTCCAGGTTAAAATTATCTCCGCTTCTGGAGTACACATCATAATGGGAGTATGATCCAATAACATCTGCTGAACGTACTACAAGGTCATCACTTCCATTATTATTGAAATCATAAAAAGTGCCGGTATAAGCATCCTTAATCGAATTTACATATCTGCTCGGAAAAGAAGTTGAGGTTTCTGCTTCGTATATCAGCATGGAATCAGCACGATTTCCAAGTATCTCATGATTTCCATCTGCATCTGTGTCGCCTACGCTCCATGGAATAAATGAGCTGCTCATAGTATGAACGATATCGAGTTCATCGTTCCCGTATTCGCAGAAACGAACCGGCCCGTATGAGCCTTCGTCCGGGAACTCCATAAATATAAGTTCGATCTTGCCGTCTCCATTAATGTCATATTTGTTTGAGCATAAATACACTGAGTGCGCATAAGAAGCGATCGGGTCAAATCCCCCTGTAGGGATCGTGCTGTTATCAATCGTAATTGCATCAGAAAAAATAGTGGAAGTTGAAGTAAGGCCAGCATGGTTTTGAATTGATAAAAAGTAGGAGTAGGATTCATCCGGAAGGTGTTGCGGAAGCTTCAAGGTCGTAAAGTAATCATATTTCTTCTGGATTAGCGAAAAGGTGTCTGCATATGCAGAAAAACAGGTTGCGCAGAATTGTGAGAGCTCAGTTGCTGTGGAGAGAATGTAATAATCTTTTTTATCAAAATTATATCGGGATGTTGAAGCAGTTGCACTAGCTACAAACTGAGGAGGTGTTCTGTCAACACTGATCTTTACGATATCGATATAATTTTTCCCATGAATATTTTTCATGCTCAGGCGGATATAGTATGTTGAATCCTGAATACCGTTGAGAATGAATGTGCCGAGAGTATCATCAAGAACAGGATCGGTATATAAGGTTGGTTCAGGATTATGAGTAACGACATCGAGCCAATCATTTTCGACAGGTTCCTGTTTGGTGGTGTATCCAAGACTGTAGCAGAAGAAATTTTCGCAATATGCGGTTCCGATAATTGGAACATCCTGTGTATAACCGGAATTATATGGAGGGAAAAAAATCGCGGATTGCGGCTTGATACCCGCACTTGCATTTTGCATGAGTTTTTCAGCATTAATAATTCCATATCCATACACATTATCATATCCATCCTCGCCAAGATCGTTACAGGATATTTTAATAAGATTGTACACTTCGATATTTGATAGTAGGGGGTTCTGAGAAAGAAGCAATCCAGCACATCCTGCAACAAAGGGTGCTGCCATTGAGGTGCCGCTTTCGTTCTTATACTCATTATTCAGGTAGGTGCTGTAAATGCTCAAACCCGGTCCGCAAAGGTCAATACCTTCGCCATAACTGGAGAAGGAGCATATTTTCAGATTTTCATCAACTGCTGTGACAGAAAGCACTTTATCGAGAGCTGCCGGGTACAAAAGCCCGACTCCACCCTCGTTGCCTGCAGAAGCAACGATCGAAACGCCAAGATCATAAGCGTAATTGCAGGCATCGTTAATAATCGGTGCTAAGACCGCGTCTCCCCAGCTAATGCTTATTGTTTGTGCGCCGTTATCGGCAGCATAAACGATAGCAGCGGATACGTCATCGTCTTCGAGATAACCACCGAGTGTGGTGCGGAAACCGGCTCGGAGATTCATGCATCTTGCAAACCATGTTGTACCTGAAACGCCAAGGTGATTGTTGGTTTGAGCAGAAATGATACCTGCTATATGCGTACCATGTCCGAGGTCGTCTCTCGGGTCATTATCGCGCTCACGGAAATCTCCCATTGCATCGACAATATCCGTGTCTGTGAAGTCCCATCCCATCCAGTCATCAATATAACCATTCTGGTCATCATCTATAAAATTATCCGGAATTTCACCATGATTGATCCAAATATTCTGTTCAAGATCGGGATGGTCATATTCAATTCCGGAGTCTATGATCGCAATGATGACCTGCTCATTTCCTTTTTCGACCTCCCATGCATTGTCCGCATTGATTGCCGGCAATCCCCACTGTTGATAATAATAAGGGTCATTTGGTGTGATAGAAAGCATCTCATTCAGGTAATTAGGCTGAGTATAAATAATAGAGTCATCTTTTTGAGAAAGCTCAGCAAGGGCAGAAAAATCAATTTCTTTTTCACACGTAAATTTATACACATGGAGATCCGGTTTCTCAATAATTGGGCTTAATGATCGAACTTCGAACCGATCAAGGAAAGAATCTAAGGCATCAATACCTGTAGAGCCGTCTTTGAATACTAATTCCCGGGAAAAACGAGCTATAAGTTCATGAGAAGAATAGTGCGGTTTCCCGAAAAGCTGCGAAGCAAATACAAGACACAAAAGGATGAGTGCGATCTTTTTCATTGAGTATCCTAAAAGTTATATGCAACAGAAAATCTATGAGCCGTACCAATATCATTCTGGTATGGAGTGAAGGCATAGTCGAAGTTGAAATCGTTGAGTTTTATTCCAATCCCAGCAGTGACATTTTGCTCATCATAGTTAATCTTATATCCCAAACGGGAGAATATCATATCAGAAAAACCATATTCAAAACCGAGATTCGCTTTAACGCTTTCAGATGAAAACTTAGCGAGTTCTCCGGAAAAAGTGAGTACATTCTGTGCATTCACTTCCCATAAATATTGAGAGCCAAGCTTCATTACAAGCGGGAAAGAAATGCTCTCTTTTATGAGTTTTGATGATTTTCCAACATTTTGAAGGACCATACCAAAATTGAGTCCTTTGATGAATGAATCGTAGATTGCTCCAAGGTCAAAACCGAAACCGTAGCTCGCGTCGGTATCGATCTTTTCGTAAATGAATTTTATATTTGCACCCAGCGAGATGCTTGGCGTGATCCTTCGTGCGTAAGTATAGCACGAAACGATATCCTGGGGATGGAATTCTCCGATTATGACAGCATGCTCATCGGTTTTCGGTATCATACCATAGTCGAGATAGGTAAGACTTAAGCCCCAGCTACTTTTGCCATTACGTACTATAAGCGAAGCATTTTCAATATTATTATCAAAGATGTAGCCGTTATGATTAAAGCAAAAATTGGATGAAGGACTGATCTGCACGGCAGCAGGATTTGACCATAAAATACTTGCATCTCCGGGAGAAGCGATAACAGCATTTGCCTTACCGGCATTACGTGCGCTCAGGCCGATCTTTAGTATCTGGAAGCCGTATTTTTCTGGAGCATCGGAAGCAAAAGAGGTCAGGGTAATAACGAAAACAAAGAGCGACAGCAAGATTATTTTTTTCTTCATAATATATATTTTATCCTATTTTTTTATATGTAAAATCCTCTCATCAACTGAGATAAGAGGATTGTTTGGCAAAAAACCAAATGCAATTATGAAAATAACAATCTTATCCTAAGATCTCCTTCTCATTACATTTACAGATATGAACAACTTCTCTCTTCGGAGACCATTTACCGTCTTCTTTATATCTATTTCGGATAATTTTTATTGTAGTAATTTCAGTATTACATACTGGGCAGACAATCTTTCTCTTACCGACACTTGCATGAGCTAATTTAGCTGCAAAGGTTCTTACTTTAGGCATTTTCAACTCCTTTTTGGAATGACACATAAGTCCTTTGCGCAAGGACTGGTGTCAAGTTTTTCATCGGTGATGAAATTATTGATTATTTCACATCTGTCTTAAATAATATTTGAAAAAGGTGACTCTCGAATTTATTGATGAGATATTAACATGGCAGAAAAAGATAAATGAAGGGAGTCAAAGTTTCATGAGACGAAAAACGAGTCTTTGTTTTCAAATGTTATCAATAATTTCTAAGAGGGATTTCTTTTAACAATCATTACCATTGCTTTGATACAAGCACACCAGCGGTAAAAATTCAGCTTTGGACATCATTAATAGCAACTATACGGATAAAATATTTAAAATTTAAATCGAGATTTAAGTGGTCTATGTCATAATTCGTTGCTCTCCTAAAATGGAACTTGTTTACATATAAAGCTTCGCGGGTTTGAATGGATAGTCCGATTGGGAAACCACAAGATAAAACAGATTATCGGAACTACCTTTCGTTTGGGGACAGCCCAAAGAATAATAAGGTAATTAAAAGGGGTATTCTGGATGGAAAAAGCCCGTCTAGTGTTTATGGATATTTAACTGCGTTAAAATGATATATTTGATTTATTTAGTACAGCAATGAAACAATATATTAAATTTTAATACAAGAATATTGACCCCTAAGAAATATTAATCAGAAAATTATTGACACTAAAAAATTTGCCAAAGTTTTAGTCCAATTAATATGTAGGAGATGTAAATGAAAGAAACCGAATTATTTTCTGTAATTGTTGATTTAGCATCAACGCGCAAAGCTATAGGAAATAAAGAAAGCAGACTATTTAAGGACTGCAGGAAATTGGATGCAAAACTTAACTACACTCAATTAAACTACAACAATAAAGAGAACTATTTGATAGCTAATTAAAAAAATAAAATAACATCCCCTAAGGGGTTTTATATATGGGAAAAAACATAGTTGAAAAAATTCTTTCAGATCATATTATTGAAGGAAAACCTGAGAAAGGTGCAGAAGTAGGAATTAGAATTGATCAAACACTTACGCAAGATGCAACCGGGACAATGGCTTATTTGCAATTTGAAGCGATGGGAGTTCCAAAAGTAAAAACAGAACTCTCTGTAAGTTATATTGATCATAATACTGTCCAAATCGGTTTTGAAAATGCAGATGATCACAAATATTTGCAATCTGTTGCAGCAAAATATGGAATTGTATATTCAAGAGCAGGCAACGGAATTTGTCATCAGGTTCAACTTGAGAGATTTGGGAAACCGGGAAAAACTCTTCTTGGCTCAGATTCTCACACACCAACCGGTGGTGGTATTGGAATGATGGCAATTGGCGCTGGTGGTCTCGATGTTGCCGTGGCAATGGCGGGAGGTCTTTTTTACATAACATATCCAAAAATTATCAAGATCAACTTAACAGGAAAATTAAACTCCTGGGTTGCTGCAAAAGATGTAATACTCAAAGTTCTGGAAATATTTACAACAAAAGGTAACGTAGGATGTATGTTTGAATATGGTGGACCTGGAGTAAGGACATTATCCGTTCCGGAAAGAGCAACGATCACAAATATGGGTGCAGAATGCGGAGTAACAACATCTATTTTCCCGAGTGATGAAGTTACAAAGGAATTTTTAAAAGCCCAAGATCGTGAAGATGATTGGATTGAACTTATCGCTGATGAAGACGCAAAGTATGACAAAGTTGTAGATATCGACCTTTCTAAACTTATTCCAATGGCAGCTACACCACATAGCCCCGGAAATATCAGCACGGTAAAAGATATTGGTAAAATTAATGTTGATCAAGTTTGTATTGGAAGTTGTACAAATTCTTCTTATAAAGATATGATGACAGTCGCCAATATCTTAAAAGGGCAAAAACTTAGTTCGGATACAAGCTTTGTAGTAGCACCCGGTTCAAAACAGGTAATTGAAAACATCATTCATGATGGAGGATTTGAGAGTATAGTTTCTGCAGGAGCGAGAATTGCAGAATCTGCTTGTGGTTTCTGTATTGGAAACAGTCAATCTCCAAAAACCGGGGCAATATCCTTAAGAACCAGCAACAGGAATTTCTTTGGAAGATCAGGAACAAAATCTGCAGAGGTTTATCTGGTTAGTCCTGAAACGGCAGCTGCAGCAGTGATTACAGGTAAATTTACAGATCCAAGAGATCTTGAGAACATGGGAATTAAATATCCTGAAATTAAAATGCCGGATAGATTCTACATTGATGACTCAATGTTTATTTTCCCTGAATCAGTTAAGGGAGAAACTGAAATTTATCGCGGACCAAATATTGGTGATCCTCCGGTAGCAGAACCTCTTAAAAATAAAATATCCGGAATTGTGACCTTAAAAGTTGGGGATAAAATCACAACAGATCACATAATTCCTGCCGGGTCAAAAATGAAATATAGATCCAATGTTCCAAAATATTCTGAATTCTTATTTGAAGTAGTTGACCCGACGTTCTATGATCGGGCAAAAGAGATTAAGGAAAGCGGCAAAGACAATATCATAGTAGCCGGACTGTCTTATGGGCAGGGCAGTAGTCGAGAACATGCAGCACTATGCCCAATGTATATGGGAATAAAAGCAGTTCTGGCAAAATCGATGGAAAGAATTCATAAAGCAAATCTCATCAATTTTGGAATACTACCATTAAATTTCAAAGATGAAAAGGATTATGACAGTATTGACCAGGCGGATGAACTTGAGATATCCAATATCAAAGAAGCATTTATTTCCGGAAAGAATATCGTTGTTAAAAACATTTCAAAAAAGACTGAATTTGGAGCTACTTATGATCTTTCAGATCGACAAAAAGAAATTTTACTTGCGGGTGGAACACTATCTTTTATAAAGAAAACACAAATTAATATTTAATAACAAATAAAAGTATATAGGAAAAAATAGTATGGCACAAAAAGGTATTCGAGAATACGACGCAAAAAGAATGATGTCAGTAGCATTACCTAAATTTTCTAATGGAAAGATCAAATTTGAAGCTAAACAGGTTTTGATCGGAGCAAATACCGATCTTAAAAAACTCGAACAAGAAAATCCCTGGCTTAAAGATGAAAAATTAGTAGCAAAGCCGGACCAGCTCTTCGGTAAAAGAGGATTGAATAATCTTTTATACGTGAATAAATCCTGGGAAGAAGTACAAGAATGGATTAAAGAACGAATAAATAAAACCGTTACAATAACACAAACAACAGGTGAAACAACGGGTGAGTTAAATTACTTTCTCGTAGAAAAGTTTGTTCCACATGATGATGAATATTATATTGCAATTACAACTCAAAGAGATAATGATACAATCCATTTTTCCACAAAAGGTGGAGTGAATATCGAAGAAGTATGGGACTCAGTCGTAACATTAGATGTTCCTTTAATGAGTAAAATTGACGATCTTGATGTTAAAGGATTTCTGCCCAAAGAACTTGGTGATAAAACAGAAATCATTGCTGAATTCATAAAAGCACTTTATAAAATGTTAGTGGAATATCATTTTGTTTATTTGGAATTGAATCCGTTCACTTTTGTTGATGGAGCACCTGTAGCTCTTGATGCTGTTGCCAAAGTAGATGACTATGCTGCCTATCAATGTGCAGAAAATTGGGGTGAATTAAAATTCCCAAGCCCATTTAGTCTTGAAAAAACACCTGAAGAAGAAAAGATAGATGAACTTGACGAAAGAACCGGAGCTTCGCTGAAACTTACAGTTCTAAATCCTGAAGGAAGAATTTGGAATCTTGTTGCCGGTGGCGGTGCTTCTGTAATTTACGCTGATACTGTCGTTGATCTTGGTTACACTAAAGAACTGGCAAATTATGGTGAATATAGTGGAAATCCTACCACAGAACTAACTTATGGATATACAAAAACTGTTCTTGATCTGATGACTCGAAAGAAAGATCAGCACGGAAAACCAAAATTTTTGATCATTGGCGGAGGAATTGCAAACTTTACAGATATTGCAAAAACATTTACCGGAATTATCCAGGCGATCGAAGAGTTTAAAGAGAAACTAAAAGAAACAAATGTAAAAATATATGTAAGAAGAGGCGGACCAAATTATAAAGAGGGTCTGAAAAATATGAAAGATATGGGTAGAAGAATTGGTATTCCGGTTGAAGTATATGGACCTGAAACACACATGACAAAAATAGTTTCAATGGCGCTTGGAACTCAGGTAGGTGAAAAATGAAAAACTACGAACTTTTTGATGAAAATACAAGAGCGTTTATTTACGGTCAGCAACAAAAAGCAGCACAAAGAATGCTTGATTTCGATTACTTATGTAATAGAGAAAAGCCAAGCGTTGCAGGTTTTATTACTCCAACCGGTAGCGGATATTACAAATTGTTCTGGGGAACAAAAGAGATTACAATTCCAAGATATATGACAATCGAAGAGGCAATAGCAGAAAATCCTGATGCAGATGTATTAGTAAATTTTGCCTCTGAGAGATCTTGTGCAGAATCAACAATGGATGCCCTCAATACAGATAACATCAGAACAATAATCATGATAGCTGAAGGTGTACCTCAGAGAGATGTGAGAAAAATCGCTAAAATTGCCAAAGAAAAAAGGAAATGGATCATCGGTCCTGCAACCGTAGGTGGTATAAAACCAGGTTGCTTTAAAATTGGAAACGCAGCTGGGACGGTCGAGAATATCAGAGACACAAAATTATACAGACCGGGTTCTGTGGGTTTCGTTTCTGTATCCGGCGGACTGTCAAATGAGGGATATAATATTATAGCCAGAAATACAGATGGTATCTATGAAGGATACGCTGTAGGTGGAGATGTTTATCCTGCTACAACATTAATTGATCATCTACTAAGATACGAGCAGAATCCAAACATAAAAATGATGGTAGCTCTGGGTGAAGTTGGCGGGAAAGATGAATATCAAATCGTACAGGCAATTAAAGATAAAAAGATCACAAAGCCACTTGTGATGTGGGTTACCGGAACATGCGCAGAAATGCTTCCCGGTGGAGTTCAGTTTGGTCACGCCGGAGCAAAGGCAGATTCTAAAGAAGATACAGCAAAAGCAAAAAATGCTGCATTAAAAGAAGCTGGTGTAATCGTTCCGGATTCATTTGAAGATTATGGTGATAAGATCAAAATGACCTTTGATAAACTCAAAGCTGAAGGGAAAATAAAAGAAATTGAAGAACAAACACCTCCGAACATTCCAATGGATTATGCACAAGCAGTGGCAGAAGGTCTGGTGAGAAAACCAACAAACTTCATCTCAACAATTTGTGATGAAACAGGTGAAATTCATAACTATTGCGGTGTTCCAATTGATAAAGTGATCAAAGAAAATTATGGAATTGGTGGAGTTATTGGACTTTTATGGTTTAAAAAAGAACTACCTCAATATGCGAGAGATTTTATAGAACTTGTAATTCAAATCGTTGCAGATCACGGTCCGGCTGTTTCGGGTGCACACAATACGATCGTTACAGCAAGAGCAGGTAAAAATCTGATAGAATCAATTATCAGTGGTATTGTTACAATTGGTCCAAGATTTGGTGGAGCTGTAAATGGTGCTGCGAATCATTTCTCTTGGGGTCTGGAAAATAATTTAGAACCACGCGAATTTATTGCTCAAATGAAGAAAAAGAATATTCGCATTCAAGGTATCGGACATAGAATTCACAGTATCGATAATCCGGATGAGCGTTGTGAAATTATGATGAATTTTGCTAAAGAGCATTTCCCCAAACATCTACTTCTTGATTATGCACTTGCAGTTCAAGATGTAACAACAATGAAGAAGAACACACTTATCCTCAACGTTGATGGCACTATCGGTGTATTATTTGTCGATCTATTAAAGAGCCTGAAATATACTAATGAAGAAATCAAAGAAATGATAGACATGGGTTTCTTTAATGCATTCTTTATTATTGGAAGAACTATAGGATTCATGGGTCATTATTTCGATCAAAAACGTTTGAAAACTCCCCTGTATAGACATCCATGGGATGATATTCTTTATGATGTTCCAGAAAAACCCGAAGTGGTTTAATAAGGAGATATAAAATGATTATTTCAAAAGACAAAGAAAAGATAATTTATACGAAAGTGGATGAAGCTCCAACACTCGCAACATACTCTTTGTTGCCTATAATTAAGACCTTTACAGATGAAGTAGGAATTGTCGTTGAAACAAGAGACATTTCTCTTGCCGGTAGAATTATTGCTAACTTTCCTGAAAAATTGAATTATGATCAAAAAATATCTGACGATCTGGTAGAATTAGCTCAGCTTGTAAAAAAACCGGAAGCAAATGTCATAAAATTGCCCTGCATCAGTGCTTCAATTCCTCAATTAAAAGCAGCAATAAAAGAATTACAGGAGAAGGGCTATAATATTCCAAGTTATCCGGATGAACCCAAAAATGATGAAGATAAGAAGATCAAAGCACGATTTGATAAAATCAAGGGAAGTGCGGTAAATCCTGTTTTGAGAGAAGGGAATTCTGATCGTAGAGTTCCTGCACCTGTTAAAAACTATGCAAAAAAGAATCCTCATCCAATGGGGAAATGGTCGCCTGAATCTAAATCTCATGTTAATTTTATGACCAGTGGTGATCTGGCTTCTAATGAAAGATCTAAAACAATCTCCAAGGAAAATGCCGGTGACTGCAAAATCGAATTTGTTAATCCTCAAGGAAAAGTAACTATTCTTAAAGACAAATTAACTCTCACAAAATGTGAGATAATTGATGGAACAGTGATGAGTAAACGTGCTCTCATAAAGTTTCTGGAAGGATTGATCGAAAAGGCAAAAAAGGAAAATGTACTGTTTTCCGTGCAACTGAAAGCTACTATGATGAAAGTTTCTGATCCCATCATTTTCGGGTATGTTGTCTTTGTTTTTTTCAAAGAAGTTTTCGAAAAGCATGCTGACACATTTGCTAAACTTGGAGTAGTTCCCAGTAATGGTCTTGGTGATCTTTACGAAAAAATTAAAGCACTTCCGCAGGAAAAGCAAAAAGAGATAAAAGAAGACATTAATGTCTGTTATCAACATAGACCAAAGCTGGCGATGGTCGATTCGGAAAAAGGAATCACAAATCTTCATGTACCAAGTGACGTAATAATCGACGCATCAATGCCTGCAGCAATTCGTAATTCAGGTAAAATGTGGGGACCGGATGGGAAACTTCATGATACAGAGTTTTTTATTCCAGATAGCAATTATGCAAAAGTTTACAAAGAGGTAATGGAATTCTGTAAGACAAATGGTGCTTTTGATCCGGTAACAATGGGGGATATCTCAAATGTTGGCTTAATGGCACAAAAAGCAGAAGAATATGGATCTCAAGATAAAACATTTGTGTGTCCCGGTGATGGAAAGGTAATAGTTACTTCTGCTTCAGGACAAACGATTTTAGTGCATAAAGTTGAAGAAGGTGATATCTGGCGTATGTGTCAGGTAAAAGACCTTCCTATTCGGGATTGGGTGAAACTTGCTGTGGACAGAGCTCAAAAAACCGGAGCGCCTGCAGTATTCTGGCTGAATAATTATAGAGCTCACGACCGTGAACTTATCAAAAAAGTTAACAGATACCTCAAAAAGTATGATACTGAAGGACTTGAAATCCATATTATGACACCAATTGAAGCTACCCGCTACTCCATCAAACGCATGAAAGAAGGAAAAGATACTATTTCTGTTACTGGAAACGTGCTAAGGGATTATCTTACAGACCTGTTCCCGATTCTTGAGGTCGGAACAAGTGCGAAGATGCTGTCAATTGTGCCGCTTATGAGCGGTGGTGGCTTATTTGAAACAGGAGCAGCCGGTTCTGCACCAAAACATGTTCAGCAATTCACTAAAGAAAACCATTTAAGATGGGACTCTCTTGGAGAATTTCTCGCTCTGGCAGCATCCCTGGAACACTTGAGCGTAACAACAAAAAATGATAAAGCTCATATCCTTGCAGAAACTCTTGATCAAGCTACTGAAACATTTCTTATAAATAGAAGATCTCCTTCTAGAAAAGTAAAAGAACTGGACAATAGAGGAAGTCATTTCTACCTAACGATGTATTGGGCAGAAGCTTTAGCAAATCAAACCAAAGATCAGAAACTTAGAAGACGGTTCACCGAACTTGCAAAAGAACTCAAGGAAAATGAATCGGAAATAGTTGAAGAATTTATTGCGGCACAAGGAAAACCGGTTGATCTGGGCGGATATTATAAACCAAATGATGTATTAGCAACAAAAGCAATGAGACCAAGTGCAACTTTCAATGCAGTTATGGACTCATTCAAAATGAATTAAGGAGATTAAATATGTTCAATATTAAAAATATTATCATAACTATATTCATTATTGCTTTCATTATTAGCTGTACCCAAACCAAAGTTGAGTTTCCCGAAAAGCTAGTTATCGGGTCCGGTCCTTCCGGCGGGACATGGTTCACATTCGGTAAACTGCTCGAACAATTATACTCGGACAAACTTACAAAAACAGTGTCCGTCCCCGGTGGCGGAGTGAAAAATGTAATTGATCTGAATGGAAATGACATCGATCTAGGATTTTCCACAGCAGTCTTGGGCAAAGCAGCAATCGAGGGAAATACTCCTTTTGAAACAGCACAAACCAATGTCTCATGCATCGGTAATCTGTACAAGCAGTATCTTTACTGCATTGTCCGCACCTCGTATGCTCAAAATCATGATCTGCTTGCACTCGATGACATCTTTACCAAAAAATTACCAGTTAAACTGGGTGTGTTGACGCGGGGAACTGTAAGTGAATATATTACAAAAAATATTCTTATCCAGCTTGGATCTTCATACGATGACATTGCCACGCTTGGAGGAAAAGTAGAATTTGATAACTACACAATGGGCGCCATTCATCTTGTGGAAAATGCAATTGACGTATTTATATTCATGGCTTCGTCCCCTGCTGATATTGTGAACGATCTTGAAAATCAAATCCGGATATCCATCCTGCCGTGTTCAAAAGAACTCCGAGACAAGATGCGCTTGGAATTGGGCACTACCAGCCATGAGCTAAAAAAACACACATACAAATCTCTTTTCCATGACACGCATGTAATAGGTGATTATACCGTTCTCCTTGTGCGCAACTCACTCTCCGCCGATGTAGTGACCGCACTCGCAAAAACACTCTTCTCAAATACAAAAGCCCTCTCAGCCAGCGAAAAAGCGATCGAACAGATAGAAACAAAGAATGCGTTTACCGATACGGGATTCCCTCTTCATCCCGGTGCAGAAAAATATTATAAGGATTGTGGGTTGTGGAAAAAGTAGACTGTAAAATATTGCCCATCTAAATATGGACAAACGAGTTTAGAAATGGAAATTAATTAGTAAAAAATGAAAAATACGATACCTGATTTGAAATGGTCTTTACATACAAAAGAAGATATCAAATTATCATACAACATGTTCCCTGTCGAAATATCAAGAATTGCGAGAAAATTTCATAACGCGATACCGGGCTGTAAAATGACCCCACTCAGAAGTCTATATAATCTCGCAAATATGCTTGGAGTCGAAAGTATATGGGTAAAGGATGAATCCCAAAGGTTAGCATTAAACTCCTTTAAGGTGCTTGGAGGATCTTTTGCAATATACAGATTGATTCAGAACAAATTAAATCTCAACGATGATGAGATTTCATATGAGAATATAATATCTGAAAAATCCAGGAAATTTTTGGGAGAGATCACTTTTGCTTCAGCAACGGATGGCAATCACGGTATGGGAGTTGCTTGGGCGGCAAGCAGGCTTGGGTATAGAAGCATGATATATGTTCATTCCAAAACCTCGAAAAGCCGAATTAATGCAATTAAAAGCTATGGTGCTATTGTAAAGATCATCGAAGGTAATTATGATGATGCAGTAAGACAGGTTACAATTGATGCCAAAAAATATAACTGGGAAATAATATCAGACACTTCGTGGAA
>Ga0222657_1000703_pt1 | contig 14914 bp, 24 predicted proteins | sample AntAcemetagen474_FD_179858 | JGI IMG/M metagenome (GOLD analysis project Ga0222657, IMG submission 179858) | Saline water microbial communities from Ace Lake, Antarctica - #474 | ecosystem: Environmental > Aquatic > Non-marine Saline and Alkaline > Saline | place: Antarctica: Ace Lake... | reverse complement strand
CGCACCGAGAGCCGAACTGTCAAGTGCCACTATGATTGCTGTCTGTGTTGCATGAAGTATCGTGTATGTTCCAGCATATCCTGCTGTTCCTGAAGCTACGATTATTATATTTCCACGTTCAAGATCATTGTCAGCAACCACAAAAGATGTGTTCGAGGAACCAAGGCTACTGGAATCAGTAACCGTAAGTGTAGTCTCAATTTTAAGTTTCTGCGGGTAGATAGATGCGGTAACTCTGAAGACATCCCCTGCAGCCCAGCCATCCTCATTGTGTATTGTTCTCTTCGATGGGCAGTAAATACTATTTGAGCTAACCGTGTTGTCAAATGGCGCAACCCACTGACCCAACCTTGAACTTGACAAGGGTATCATCATTTTATGAATCTCATATATCTGTTCAGGTATTGTCAGGATAGTATCATCCACACATGAATTAATATTTAGATAATATTTCTCTCCATCGCGCACAGGATAATATTCGTCACCTCCATCGTAAAGAGTAATAACTATCTCTTCTGTAAATTTTGCTTGATTTTCACGCATGAGTTCACAAACTGCATCATGTATAAACTCAGGTGTATCAGCTCTGGGAAGTTTTCTATAAGATTCCGCATCTGCTGAATCTCCAGACTCTTTACCTTGCCTTAGGTTAAAATCCAGCTTTTCATTAAACTTAGATAAGTACACAGAAACCTCCCAAAACTAATTAAGAATCTAAGACGTGAGAGCCTGTGCTCCAGTAAAACAAATCACGAAGTACCCGTTGTTGCCGTCTGTTGTGTTTCCGGCTGAGATGCAAAGGTACGAGCTGTACTGAACCAAGTCTATAGCATCTACAATAACGTTAGCTGCTGCGTCAACCAGGTCAGCAGTCTGAATTGCATTTGTGTACTGAATCAGAAACGCCTTGTCCTTGTTGGTGGCTGCAGCCGTAGGTAGGGTAACAGTCTTACCGTCTCCTGTCTCTATAATTATAGAGTTGACATCTGCATCGACCGTAAGATCAACAGCGGTTTCCTGTGTTCCTTTAAAGAAAAGCCTCGCAAGAAGATCCCAATTTGTGTTAAACCGTTCATCATAAACTTCAACTAACTTTTTCTTATCAGTCATCATATCCTCCAAAAAATAAAATCAATAAAAATAAGGGAGGCCGAAGCCTCCCAATAAAAAACTATTCAGTAACCTCATAGAAAACAAGAACATCAATCTTGCCAGCTGTCAGGTTATTGGTAGCTATCTCTGCCTGTATCTTTCTAGCAGCAGTCGACTTAACATAAGTCGCCTCTTTAGCTGTAGCCATTGCAGCAGCATTCATCTCATTTCCATCAAGAGCAAAATTACCAGGCTTACCTTCATAAATACCGAGTTCTGCTCCGGCAGATGCAGTAAGAGCATCAGTAAGATCGCCATCAGTAGGCAATGAAAACTTAATAGTTCCAGTATTACTCGTACTTGTAAGTTCGGTAACAACCTCATAAATAACCTTCCAAATAACTGCATTGTCTGGAATAACAGTATTTGTGGTAAGTGCTATCGGCGAATCACCAGTAGCTCCACCATGAATAGCGAAGTCCCAAGTGGCAACGGCGTGTGTGTTCTGCTTGATAGTGTGAGAATTGTGAACAGGAAAATTTTTATTCCTGTTGTTGAGAATACCAACACCACTATCAAGTAACTGCTGTGCTGCAAAAATAGAAGGTGTCTTCAGGGCATCATCGAAGTTTTCCTGAGTAAGAACATCCGCTCCTTCATCAACAGTGTAAAGGACATTATCTGTTCCACCTATGGTTGTGGCCACATCGCCAATAGTAATATCTCCAGCAACCTCTTCCTCTAAGAATACAAGCTCGCTTGCAAGATAGTGCTCATTAACATAAGTAACAACTTCTGCTGCTGTAGATAAATTCGGGGCAGTACTACCGACCTCAACAGTAATCGTAGCACCATCAATAACTACAGTTCCAATACCTGTATCTTCTGCTATAGCGGTAACAGTAAAAGCATTTCCTGCTGTACCGACTATTTTCGATGTTGCTTTTATAGAACCAATCTGTGGTGCTGTAGGGGCACTAACGCCAACACCGAAAGTACCAACACCAAGAACTGCTTCGTCAAGGTCAATATCATCCTCGTTATCCTTCACAGTCTTAGGCGTGTCGCCCTGTACATACAGGACGGCATACTCTATCGCATTTTTGACAGGTTTCGTAAGAGCGGTTCTCCATTTTTTTAAGCTAAAAGCCATGATAAACCTCCCTTATACGTTTGTTATACTGAAGAATCCACCAGAACGAGGCTCATTAACTTCGAGTCCACCCATTCCGTCAAATTCTGTCTTATCAATAGAACCATGGTTGATTCTAGCGATCTCTGACATATCAGCATTTTTTGTTTTTCCGTTCTTATCGATATAAGCTCTCTTTCCAATATGAGCAGGATCAACAGCAATAATCATATACTGACCATTACTTGTAGTTCCTGGAGCAACTGAATCTTTAATAAGCATACGCACATCATTGAGTGCCTTTGATCTCATAAGATGAGCTTTACCGAATCCGAGAGACAGGGTATTGACCATGTTCACATCAGCAAGCCCAATATCAAGATCTCTAAGATCTGTTCTTTCAATACCAATACTCTTTTCAGCAAGATCATAAATCATCTTGTAAGAGTCATCATTGGTAATGAAGAGTTTATTTTTTGTTCCATAAGCTGTAAGGTCACACATCCAGTTACGAAGATCACTGAGAGTGAACTCTGTTCCTGAGACAACCTTATTAACTCCATTGAAACCATCAGCTGAAGTTGATCTGAATCCAGCAACATCAGTATGTGCAACATTAGCCGGATTATAGAAGAATGGAAGTCCACCACTCATCATAAACTCATCAGATGTATCGATCCCACCAAATGCGAAATCCTGTGTAAGCAGTTTAAGCTCTTCTTTCTTAGCATAGTATTTCCATGCTCTCTGAATGAGAGATGCTTTCGAGTTATCAATAAGAAAGTCTTCTCCGGCGAAATCAGAATCACCAACAGTATCTCTGGATCTCTGCATCCAGTTACGACCGATGTTTCCTTTCTTATTATTGTAAGGTCTGGCATCGCCATGAATGTTTACAGATGAATTCAGAACATTGATAAATGTAGTTGCAGCAACGAGCATAGCAGTTCCTGCACCAGTATCACTTGTGGTAAGAACAGTACAGTTGTATTTAGCAGCTGAGATTCTTGTTCCAAGTCTGATTATCGCTGTGAAATCAGTAACAGTATCGTAGAGGCGTATAATGTCTCCTTCAAAAAAGAAATCATAACTAGCAGCAAACGTGATGCTTGTAGCCGTCATTGAATTGAAAGTTGCACCGAGTGTGGCTTTCGTACTGAAATAATCTCCGATTGCGTAGCCAAGTTTTTTAGACTTAACAGCTTCAAGTGCCGGAAGGCTCTCAATGAAAGAAACGAAAGGAGCTTCGTCCTTCGTAAATCCCCATGCTTTTTTTCTTATAATCTCATTCAGAATATTGGGATCAGTATTCTGGTCATAAAAGGTCTGCGGTGTATTTCTACCCATAACTATCTCCTCATTTTAATAAACAAAAAAAAATGACTAGAGGAAGTTTTTCATCATCTCGATATCCCGATCAGTATAACCTTTTGCTAGTAACTGTTCACGAGTTAAATCACGAATGTCAGGTTTCTTCTCCGCAGCGGCAGCTTCTCTGGATACAGGGGGTTCATCAGTATTAACCACAGGAGCAATTACTTCCTTCTCTGGTTTTCCAATTTCACTTTCTGTCTTGAGCTGTTTCATTTTAGCGGAACTGTAGTTCTGAGTCTTCGATACAAAAAGTTCTTCATCTTCGAGAATTCGCGGTTTCTCGAAAATTTCAGCTCTAAAAGACTTGTCACCAATTTTGGTTTCAAGTATCTCTTTAAATCCGGGATCTTTTTCAACCATCTCGTCCAACCTTTTTGTAGTCTTCTGTCTTTGCAGATACGCCAAATATTCAGGATCGTAAGCTGCTTCCGTGTTCACTTTCGTTTCGGTTGTTTCTTCGATTGGTTTTCCTTCTTCGGTCATGACATTACCTCCGTCAAGTTTATTTTACGCTTAAACGCTGGAACTTTCAAGTATTTTTCTTATATGCTCGACACTTGTTTTAAATGGGAACATATCTCCACTGAAAACAGATACTTGAAGCTCACTGTTGATTATAGTTGCCACCTTTGCTTTTAAGATCTCGAGATCTTCCATGGTGGAACTCTTTAATATTTTGTTAAGTGGGAAATTATTTATATCAGCATATATCTCAAGCATATCGTCAAGAGATAGGGTTACGTCCTCAGGTAGCTTCACCTGTACCTCCCTCATCTTTCTGCTGTTGCTTCTGCTGACTGATAGCTGCTAGCTTCTGAGCGAACTTCTCAGGCCCAAGCTGTTTAAGGTCTCCAAGAAGGTCTTCAATAATCCCTTCATCAAGTCCACCCACAGGGTCGCGCTCAAAGTCTTCAAGTCTAAGACCGAATGCTTTAAGGAAAAATTCCTCAGCTTTGTTCGGATCATAAGTATATGGATTTACAGAAGCTCTACTCATAACGATCTGAGCCTTCTGTGCTCTGGTCATCTGATCTTCAGGCAGATACGAGCCATTAACTATCCTGATATTCTTAAAGTTAGCGATATCATCACGAGTTATACCTCTCTCTTTAAGTGCAGGGAATTTAGCATAATGGGCGTAATACATGTACTGAAACATCTTACATTTTACATTGAAATAATATGTATCAAGATTCTTAACTAAACCCGAACTATTCCTCATACTCGCCTGATTGATCATCTCGGCGACTGATTCAACTCTTATCTGCTTTTCCTGTCTTCCGGACATATTCGCAGGGTTAAGACCTGTTATGAGCCAGATATTGTTCATACCCTCGGAATAAAGGAATTGTGAACCATTAGTTACTTCCTGAAATTCAGGTTTCGCAAATAGATCAATAACAGATTTCAGGTTAAGGTTCGGGATATGTTTTAAACCGGCAGGATTAAGTTCCATAATATTATTGAAACTATTATACATTCCTGATGTCAAATTACTCATTGTCTTTGGGTCTATCAATCCCTTTAGCGTTACCCAAGGGAACTTGTTCCTCATTATGGTATTATCTGCAACAAGATTTATAGCTGTAGCAACAAGCTCAATACTCGGCTGAAGCTTATCCATAAGCGGGATTCCGTATGGGCTTTCCGGATCGACAACTGCCGGGCAGATTATTACAGGCAATTCACCGTATATCCGTGCTGAATTCCAATTATCAGCAATAATGAACTGGTCTTCCAATATTGTATATTTCTTACCATTTGTGAGAAAATATTCTCTTATAACGAATCCCGACTTATTCTCAAGACCGGAAACTTCTTCAAGCTCTTTCTTGTAAGTGTCAACAACAAGATATGTTTTACTACCAGCTTTCCCAGCACCAAATCCCCCACTTGATATATTGAGGATACGAACATCAACATCATATTTCTGTTTAATATATTCAGCTGATTTTTCACCAGCAGTTATTACAATCCATTCAGCTGTCTTCTGGACTCTATGCGGTTCAGCGTTAGGGTCGATTAATGTTCTCAGAACATCGTATGAATAGAATCCGAGACTTGAACCATTATCAATTCCCTGTACTTTCTGAGTAATATTTCCTTCCTCATCTTTAACATCAATAATAACGGAATCTGACATGGATTTTATTATCGGCACTGAAATTATTGTTCCGCTGTCAAGAAGATTTATGAGGTTCATGCTGTGCTCAGTCATTATGTTTTCCTGAGTGAATGTTCTCTTGAACTCTTCCATGAATACTTCAGCTTTACCTTTTCCGCTCTTATCATTATGTTCATACACGAATTCGAATGGGTTAGCTGTGAGATCCTCTATCATCTTTTCTTTAATTGCCAATGCTACCGGAGGACAATAAACCGATCGGTTCTCTGTCTCGGCATTATTCCCTTCTATGGATTCCGAATCAGCAACCAGTTTATCGGCTGATATCTCAGGGAGCACCTGTTTTAATAGTAACCTAGCATCTCTTATTGATTGGAACTTACCAGCATGCTTTGTCTGCGCATCCTGTATCCTTGTCTGATACTCAACAATTAGCTTTTCATATTTCTTCTGGTTCAACATCATATTCTCCTTAATATCCAGTTGTCTTGAAGATTGTACGAGATTTATTCTTATTTTGCAAATTGATATCTTTTTCCTTCACTTTAGTTTCATTACGCAACTGCTTAAAATAAGCTGCACTTTCGATAGTTCCTTTAGGTATAGCCATTATCTGCACCATAGCATCGAGGAAATCGAAACCCTTATTTTCTCTGAGTATTTGCTTGATCATCTTAGATAATTTCCAGTGAACTCTAATTGCGCCTGACTGGAACATTGCAGATAACACTGACTGGATTGTGGCCGCCTTGCCCACAGTCTCGCTCTCTTTAGTTTTAGTGTATGGGATGTATTCAATGTAATCCTGATCTAAAAACTCATCTTCCTGCAGTGAAGTAAATATCTGATTCGATACAAATATCTGTGTCCCCTGACTATCGGCAATGAGAAAGTCTGGGTAATAATCTTTTGAAAGTAAGATAACACTTTTCTTCTGGCCTTCAAGACTGAGATTTCCAAGCTCACTGAATTCACCGGTGAAGAAATAGACATTATCTTTATGAACACAGCGGACACATACATCGTTAGATTTCCCATCGTCATGCTTCTTCTGCTTCTTTGAATACGATGAATCTTTACTGATAGAGATGGGGTTATTCTCATGCAACGATTCATAAGTGAAATTCATTTTAGCTGTTCCGTCCGGAGACCATTCATCTGAGTATCCGAAAGAGAATGATCTTACATCGTTCGCTAAATCAATGATAGCCTCTCTCTCGATACCGATCATATATCTCTGTGCCAGGAACATATTCTTTGTGGTGTTTCTTTTCTTCTTATCAATAAAATCATCCGTAACCATCGGATCAATGCGATGCTTGTGTTCTTTACAGAAGGAGTAGATAGTCTTATGCTCGTCCGGGTCCCACGTCATAGGCATTATGAATGTTTTAGTGAGACGTTTTTCAATAGCTTCAGTTATCATGTTCGGGATGTAATATTGTGTGTCGGTTATCTGTATTGGGATTCCCTTTGTTTCTCCTGTCTTTTTATCAAAAACATATTCCTCAAGATCTTCTAAACTGTTAAAGACCATTGTTATCGATTCAGCTCTCGATTCACTTCCGCTATTTGCTTCAGTTACAAAATCATCCAATTTAACACGGTTATAATGCTGGCCGGTTACATCGACTCTAGGTGTGAATAGATTCCATGTAGATTCACCTCTCATATAATCTGACGGATCAATTATTCTCGCCATATCCTTGAAATCCAAGACACGCATATTAATACGATTCTTTCTAATTACAGTTCCTCTTATCCTATATAATTCCACATCATCAACAAAGAATTCCGGAAACATAACTGCGAGGTTCGGATGAAATAAAGAGTCACGGAGTCGTTTCAGATTATCTTCAGCTTTCTTATCCTCTGAATGCCCGATAAGACATTTCTCTGACGGATCAATTATAAAATCAAATATCGACCGGCATATAACTTCATTGTGAGTTTTTCCTAATCCACGCATCATCATTATGATCGTTGTGTCGGCTGCCTTATCCCACTTGAATACAGCTCCGTAATTCTCAGCACCTTTGTAATATTCAGGAAGAGCACTCGGCCCGTATTTCAAGAACTCTTCCTTTACAATATTAACTTTTGAAAGTCTCTTCGGATCTGAGATAACCCGGATAACCCAATTATTATTATCCTTCATTAAGAATCGAGCTACTGATACACGGGACCGGTAAAGAAAAATAGGATCAGTTTTTGAAATGCCTTTAACAGATTCGCTCACCTTCTGTTCAGCCTTAGCAAGAAGTTTCCTGCAATGATCATTAGTCGCTATATATTTATACATTCCCGACTTAAACATAGCACTGTCCAAGGTATGCCACAGCTGATCAAATGGGACATCCTTATACGGTTTTAAAACATTATTTTTAACCGGTCTTGGCATTTATTCAGATATCTCCTTTTGTTATTTCTCTATAAACACTGCCAGTGTCTCCAGCCTCATTCTTATTAAATCTAAGTTCCACAACAGTTTCAGCGGCTTTCAGACTACCGCCATCAACCATTATGTCAAGCCACTCACTTATCTTTTTACGATCTATATTATTGCGATACATCCATTTCATACGAGGGATATTCTCTTCCATATCAGCAATGTTATCTTCGATACTATCAGGTATTTTAATATCAAACCGTATGATCGCAAGTGCTTTGTCGTAAGTATCACTCATCAGCATTACTGAGTGTTTCAAGTATATCTATCATTTTCATATCTTTAGTAATATCTTTAGGCATAGTTGCAGCGTAAGTATCCATGCGGTCGATAAGCTCCACATAAACAGCATCAGGCTTTCTACCCTGCACTGCATAGAGTGCGACAGCCATCATAACCATATTTATTTTCAGTAAGTGAACATCGCTTACTGTGAGGTTCTTCAACATCTTCCGGACTTTTTTTATATCCACCTCGATATTCCCGGGAGAGATCGGCTGTCCCGGGAGATTATCAGGATATGCTTTTCTCTTCGGTCCGAGAAAGCTTTTCTTTTCTTCCACTTCAGTCATTCCTGTCACCACGTTTTATATAACTTCTGATCAGATGCTTGAATGCTCTCGGCCTGGAGCCAAGTGTTCTAACTAAAAGAGCCCATGTGTTTATGATCTTGATATCCTTTATCGGATCAAGTCTTACCAGTAACTGCCACCATTTTGATTTAGTCATCTTTCGTTTCCTTCTGTTCTTCAAGTTTCTTCTTGCGTTTTGCTAAACCGACTATGAATGTTAACAGGTTTGTTTAGTTTGTCAATGTTATCAGGAAGTTTTTTTTGATATAGGGTTCGGGGATATATATACAGTTTACACTCTCGACCTCTCTGGGGTCATTCGAAAATAAAAAAGAAAAAAGAACTTGACAACCACCTAATTATGTGATACCTTAACACAGGAATCTACTCTAATTTACATTAGTTAATCATTCTAAGCAGTTACAATATGTGAAGGATGTAATACCCAATAAAAACAACCAATTACAGTCAATTACCTATTATACTTTAATTACTCCTTTAATTAAGTAGCAAAAAAAGTGTAAGTATCAAAAATGATACAATCTGTATTACCCCCCTTTTATTTTTATTCATAGTTACTTTTTCGTCAAATTGAACTAATTTAGGGAAATAACTGTAACAAGGTAGAATCATTAAGAGTCCCCAGTTGGAACACTGTAACCACCTGAAATATGCCTCATATTTTTTACTACTTTTATCACTTTTTATCATTTTCCCCTTGACAAGCATTTTAAAAGGAGTAATATTATAACAGATCGAGCGTTCTTTAACAGGTGAATACCGTGATAACATTTAGCGAGTAGGCAATCGAGCAACATTGACTTGTTAGTTCCAACACTGCAAACTTCATGTTACACTGACAATTATAATTGATAGTTGATTTATTAATACTTTAGAAGGAAGGTAATTATGAATTATTCCAGAATGCTTGAACTTGCAAAGATGGACGAGAATCAGTTGTTGGATATCCTTATCAGCAACGCGAGCAACAACGTCGGTATAGATGAGAATCTCTACATTCTTAGAAATTTAGTTTAATACTTTAGAAGGAAGGTGATACTATGATTATTGATTTAATGCTAGACAGAAAGGACGGCACAAATTATGCACCAAAACAGTTTTATTGTGACGTAATGAATTATGGCGAAATTGGAAATAAAATTTCCCGTGCTATGGACAGTGGAGAAGAACTGGACATCAAAACAGCTCTCTCTGATTACATACTTGAAAACGGATACAGTCTGGACATTACAGACTATATTTTTTCAGTCAATTGGTTGGTTTAATTTATACTTTAATGAGAGGTAACAAAATGAGTGACAAGAAAAGAGTTTCAAAGGAAACTAAGGTGCAAAGTTTAGATTCATGGAAATTTAACGATTCAGCGACGAACAACAATGTTTTTCAGAATTGCACGATGTCGGTATATGATATGCTTGAATCACAGTATTCAAAAGGACACAGTGTTGACCTTAACATACTGAATGACGGTATTGAAAGGTTTATGGGCTGGTGTTTAGACTTCCGACCTTTCCTCAATTTGTACTATGTCAAGCAACACGGACAAATTTCTGAAGTTTATGCACCTAACAAAACAGCTGCAAGGAACGCATTTTATGGCACTGTCGATAGAATAACAGAAATTTAATTTATACTTTAATGAGAGGTGGCAAGATGAAAGTAAAGGAATTCAAGAAAACAGTAAAAGTATTTGAAAAACTATTAAAAGGCGTAAATCGCCCGTATTTGGAAGTTGTGAAGTTTAAAAGGTACGGCGGTATTATGCTTATCTCGGGAACTAATCTCGAGAGTTCTTTTGTTAAGACTGTAATTGATAGAGATGACACTCTCGACTTCACAGGGTTCATTAACATCATGGACCTGGCAAAAGTTGGCAAAGCTATAAAAGGCGACACGGTATCAATAGAACCTGACCAGTCAAGCGACCAATATAAGCTGGTGTTCGCTGGCAAAAATTCAATATCTGTAAATTATGCGGATTTTGATAATGATGATATATCTGATATATCACCGGACATTTACGGGATATATGATAAATATGTTAGGTTCGGCCTGCCTGCTGAAAAACCTTTGTTTGAAGCAATAAAGAAAATGGCGATATCCACCACAAAGCACAATGTAAACCATAGCTACTCCGGGATATTGTTTGATAGTCAAAACAAGTGCCTTGTCAGTACTGATATACATAGGCTGTCAGTTGTTGAAATACCCGGCCTCGACATTCCCGAATCAGTTGTGCTGGATATGTCATTCCTTAAAGAGATGATAAGTAAAAAATCAGGTGACCTACTTTCAATCATTAAGTCTGAAACGTATACATCTTTTTGTTTTACCGATGAAACATGGATAACAAGAAATATTAAGAATGAGTTCCCGCGTTGGGAAACTGTTACCGGCACTGATTTTGATTATATTTCAGATAGTATAAATGTCTCCAGCTTCAAAGAAATAATATCAGGCTATGCGGATCTCTATAATGAAAAAGGATCAAACCCGGTTAAAATAACATTTAGTTGCAATAACGCAGATTTTTTCTGTGATACAGGTGGAATAACATTACAAGAATCTATGGAGTTTGAAACATCGCTTGAAAAAGTAACAGCCTGGAATATTCCATACCTGAAAGAGATATTCAACACCTTCAGCACTGATCAGGTAGCTTTATATGTCAAACCTGAGGCGAGTCTCACACCAATGTTTTTGAAAGAGATAACTCCAGACTATACATTCATACATTGCCTTATGCCTCTCAGATTTTAACTAACAGCTTTGTTTTAGCCTATTCAATTTGAGTAGGCTAGCTAGAGGGCTATTATTTATACTTTAGAAGGAAGGTGACAAGATGAATTACAAAGAAGCAATGAACGAACTCAAAGGAATGGGAGCAAAAACAACTGATGGCGTAATTATTGATTTAACGAATCCTCTTAAGAAGGAATACAGAAAAAACCTGTATTTTTATCAGGGTTCAGATTTTGTCTTGGTTAGCAATGAATACGTTGATCAGACATACTATTATGAAAACTCTCCTTATCAGGCACGACTTGAAAATGTTATAAGTGCCTGTGCCTTTATGTTTGCTAAGAGGTGTAAACAATGAACAAAACAAAACCACTGGTTAAAATGCAGTCAGTTTGCGGGCAATGTACTAAAACAAGTTGCCGTGGTTGCAGTAACTATCTCGGACGTGATCAGGAAGTAAAGGAAAGTCTGGTAACCGACCTGATCGCAGTCGTGGCTTTATTCGGTGTATTATTTATATTTATTATTATTTAAGGGGAACTATTATGAAAGTAACAAAAAGAGACACACACGACAAACTTATCAATGAAAAAGACTCGACCTATTTGTCTTACTGGAACAAAGCAGTTAAAGAGGCTGAATTTCTGGAGGCTCTATCTAAAGAAGTAAAAGCTCATATTGTCGCTGATACTGACAGCTGGCTCGGGCAGACAGTTTATGTTGAGTATAAACAGCACAGGTTTATTGTGTTCAGCCGGAACCTGAAATTCTCATGCTACATCAGACTATCACACGGACTTGACCACTGGAGACAAAAGTCAAGGGAAAGTTTCGAACCAATGAATGACTATACTTTCTATAAAATGACAGAAAAGAAGTTGCTTGCTAAACTTGACAGAGAGATTGAAGAAATTGAGCTAGCCGATAAACTGGAAAAAGAAGCGAAAAAGAAAAGCAATATTGAATTTGTAGCAGCAAAAAAGAAAGTTGATTATATTGCTAAATGCTTGAATCTTGCAACAGTTACAAGCAAGCGTTTTAATTCCTATGCTGTGGAGTATGATATCATTCTTTATCCAGTAAGAGGCAAGTGCGAATGCAGTGTAGACCCGAGAAGCTACAACATAAATGACAGTGGGCTTGATGATGTTTACAAACTGTTTAAAGCTATAAAGAGCTAATTTAACTACCAATAAAAGAGGCAAGATAAAATGAATATCCCTAAATTTCAAATTGTGGAACACAACGGAATCTTTTTCCTGGATTACCTCGCAGAAAATCAGGACGGTGAAAAAGACGAATGTTGGAAAAATATCTGCTCAGGAACTTATGATCACTGTCTTAATGAAAAAGTTAAACTGATAAAAGAGGCAAGGTAAAATGAGTAAACTTATTAAAAAAGGCGACACTTTCAAAACTGATTTTGGGAAATATCTATTTATAGGGATAGATGAAACAGCTCCCCCGTCAGAAACGTACACAATCCAATGTATTGAGCCTGCCTTGTGGCGTTTAGACAGTGACACCCACCTAAGAAAAGAGTTTGAAGCAAACGGAGTTATAGAAACCTTCGGCACAGAAAAAGAGTGGTTCAACCAACGCAACTTGAATATGATTTAACAACCTTCTTAAAGCCTATTCTTCGGAGTGGGCTTCATAGAGGGCTGTTATTAATTTATTATGGAGGTTGTTATGGAAAGGATTAAACAGCACAGTTTCACAGTATGCAAAGAAATGACAAAAGAACTTGGCTTTGAAGTTTGCAAGGATTCAACTTTTTGTTTTTTTGAATGTCCACATCAGAAAGGTAGTAAGAAAATGAAAAACGGTGATCTAATGTTGTCTTGTGATTATCAGGAATCAGGCGAATTTTCAGATCTTATTTTTATATTACTATCAATTTTAAAAGGGTGCTAATCATGCGAAAAGTATGGAAGAAAAGTAAACAGCTAAAGCCTAAAAAACTAAAAGCTAGCACTCTTGAGAGACTTGTCACTATGCGGATAATTATGAATGCTAATCCCTATCTATTCCATGATGAGGCAAGAATACACGTTGAGAACGAATACAACAGATTAATTAAAATGAGGGCTAACCAATGAAAAACCAACCAACCTTCATTCAGTACAAGTGGGCTTCATAGAGGGCGTGTTATTAATTTATTATGTGAGGAAATTATTATGAAAGTTATTGAAGTTAATTACAGCGATTTTGTTAAATCAGTCAAAGAACTTAAAGAGTGTGAAGCTGGGTGGAATGTTGTTATTGATCTTGATGATGGTGAAATATCTGTGAAGCATAACTCCAACACGGGAGTAAATAGCCTTATTTTGATTCGAGGTTACAACATTGACTCCGAGTTCGATCTTGATGATGAAAACATAGACGGAACTTTCGGATTTGATTTTATAGCAAATACCGTAGACCAAGTAACGCTTGGAGAAGTAAAGGCGGTAAACCAATGAAAAACCAACCAACCTTTATCCAGTACAAGCGGGCTTCATAGAGGGCGTGTCGGGTTTATTAATTTATTATGTGAGGGATTTAAGATGTGTGAACGTACAGAATGCGACAATTGCAACAAGACAATCAAAGACGAAAAAGCGGGTATCTGGCACGACGACCCACCAAGAATTTTCTGTTGTCAGGCTTGTTATGATGAATGGTTGGAAGAGGGGGTAATGTATATTGAGTGCCCTAAATGCGGGAATAGTGAGGAGATGGACGCAGACGAACAGCGTCACCACTCACAGCATTTTGAGTGGCTCGAAAATGACGACACAACAGACTATCCTGTCGCTAATTTCAAGTGCTATTGTGGTGAAATAGTAAAGAGTAGGTTCATGTCAAACAGAGAGGACAGTTAAAATGAAAAACCAACCAACCTTTATCCAGTACAAGAGACAAGAGATCAAAGGTCTAGTCATAGAGCGTTATAATAATCTTTATGACCTGAAACGCAACCCTGTACTGGCAGTCCTACTTGGCGACAAGGGAACTATCAGCAAAGTGACAGAGCAAAAATACGGCGTTGTTTACATTCCGTGGAAAGAGCTGGCACTTCATAAAAAGATAAAGATCATCAGAGGAAGAAAAGGAAACTACAAGTATGAGATCTGGCGTAAAATCAGAGTTGAGGAATACATGGTAACGTACGAAATGAAGGAATATAATAGGCAAGGCGAAATTAAACAATTAGAGGGGGTGGCGGTATGAAACTTTACACCGAACTTAAAAGGAATAACAGATTAATTCCTTTGACATCTTACAACGACAAAATGCTTTGCAGAGATCCAAAAGGCTATAAGTGGTTGCTTGTAACCATGACGGGCAAAAAACGCCTGTATGCGGAGATACTGACAGAAAAAAGGGGTCGTCTTATCTGGAATATCGCAGGTAATTGCGAG
>Ga0222657_1000686_pt1 | contig 15103 bp, 11 predicted proteins | sample AntAcemetagen474_FD_179858 | JGI IMG/M metagenome (GOLD analysis project Ga0222657, IMG submission 179858) | Saline water microbial communities from Ace Lake, Antarctica - #474 | ecosystem: Environmental > Aquatic > Non-marine Saline and Alkaline > Saline | place: Antarctica: Ace Lake... | reverse complement strand
TCTTAGGAGCCGTATTTACCATCGCAAGGGCAGGGGGCCTGTTCCTGACCACTTGGGTGTTTCAATTTCTGTGGCAGATCCTGGTTATCCTGCTCGTGGTCCTTTTTCAATCGGAAATCCGGCAGGTGCTGGAAAAGGTGAATCCGCTTCAAAGATTGGGATTTCGCAAGCAGAAAAAATCCGAGGAATGGGTTGTTGAATTCGCAAAGGGGGTTTTTGCCCTTGCCGGGGAGAAAACAGGCGCTCTCATCATTATTGAACGGGCTGAAAGGGTCCAGGAGTATATGACTGAAGGACAAAAGCTTGAATCCGCACCTACCCCGGAGGTTTTGAAAAGCATTTTCCAGAAGGAATCGCCTCTTCATGACGGTGCCATTCTCATCAGTCAGGGAGAGATCACGGAGGTGGTCTGTTATCTTCCCCTCACGCCGGCCGAAGGACTACCAAAGAAGTGGGGAACCCGGCACCGCGCAGCCATAGGCCTCTCCGAACGCTGTGACGCCTGGGTCGTGGTGGTTTCCGAGGAACGCGGGGAGGTCTCAATGGCGAGGGAAGGCCAAATGATTCATGTGGAGAACCCCCAGGGGTTTTACCAACTGATCCAGGAGGCCCTGGCCGCCCCAGGTCCCGGAGACAAGACCTGGAGGGAGAGGATCCGCTATCTTCTCCTCAGCCGATGGCAGACCAAACTGGTGACACTTTGCCTCGTCAGCCTTCTCTGGTTAATCTTGGCTGGACAGCAGGACTTTGAAGTGAAATTGAGGATTCCCCTTAGGATTAAAGGGCTTCCTTCTCAGATGGAAATCCTGGAACCCCTCAACGCCAATATCCAGGTTACCCTCCGCGGTCTGCGTAGAGATGCCAGCATTCTGGATAAGGAAAATGTGGTTGCTGAACTTGATCTCTCTACGGCCCGACCGGGAAAGATGGACTTTGCCATTACCCGGAATGAAATACTGCTGCCCGATGATCGGGTTAAACTGGTGGATGTTGATCCGTCAAGGGTTGTATTCGTTTTCAAGAAAGTGCAGGAACATCAAAAACGTGAGCAATAGAACGGAAGAAATACTGGTTTTGCGATGAGAGGATTAGAAATGGCAAAGAAAAAGAAGAAAAAAAAGACAAAAAGGCGAAGAGTAAATTTTTCCATCGAGGCCCCGGATGCGCAAGTGGTCAGTCTCATGGGGGATTTCAACCAGTGGAACGAGAAGACCCATCCCATGAAAAAGGGGGACGACGGCGGGTGGAAAAAGTTCATCATGGTACCGCCGGACAGGTACGAATACCGATTCCTGGTGGATGGCCAGTGGTGGAACGACCCGGCCAACGATCAAATCTGTTCAAACTGCTTTGGAACGGTGAATAACATCCTGGAGGTCCCCAGATAAAGCCGTTGTGGCCCGGTTTCTGACGTTGAATGGGCGCTCATCGGTGGGGAAGCCGCAGGCATATTTTTTTCAGCCTGGTTACCGCTTGTCACCCACCGGGATGATGTGCATACCTCTTCCACCTTTTCCACATAATGGAAGAGCGAGGCGCCTTGGCCTGAGATGGTGCCGGCCGTCAGGTTGGAGTAACCGGTCACATTCCAGGGAAAAGCACATTGGTTCTGGGCTGAACATTTTCGTGTAAGTTTGCGGAATACAGGTTCTATAAAAGAGTGGGGGTACCATTATGCGCCAAATCAACCGTAGACACCTCTTCTGCTCATTGATGCTGACTCTTATACTCCTGTTTTTGTCCGGGCCGGTCCAGTCCCAGCAGCCTCAAAAAGGGGCTTCTACCGATGATCTGGAAGATCTGTTGGGGGTTGTCGAAAGCCCCACAAAACGGGAAGCTTTTCTCAAGAACCTGAAAGGCCTCATTGAAGCCAGAAAGGCCCTGGAGGGCAAAGGAGAAGATGCCGCCTCCAAGGATGAGAAACAGCTCCTGATCATCCGAGTGGTTTTTGAACGTTTTGAGGAGCTGTCCAGGGAGGTGCGAAAGACGGTGGGCACCATGGGAGTCATGCTGGAGGAGGTACCCGCCGCCATCGGCAAAGTGAAAAGGTTCCTCTCCCAGTCAGAAAACCTGTCACGTTTGCTCGTTCTTTTCCTGAACGCCGGAATCGCCGCCCTGGCTGCCCTTGTTTTCGCCTTTTTCCTAAGGCGCCCGGTTCGATCGGCAACGGCGAGGATGAAGGGCCTCCCCTCAAAGATAGGGTGGGGATGCGTCTATGTCCTGCTGAAGGCGATTCCATACGCTATCCTATGCGTGGCCTTCAACCTGTCGTTTAAGTTCTTGCCCTCTTTGCCGGCATGGCGCACGATCGTGCTCCTTTTCTTAATACTCCTCTTCTTTTACCGGGTGGCCATAGAGGCCTTTCGCGTGCTCCTTTCCCCGGACGAGACACACCTTCGTATTGTGTCTATTTCTGATGAAAACGCCAACTACCTGTGGATTTGGATGCGGCGGTTTGCCTTTTACGCCCTTTTTTACTTCATGGTAACCCGATCGCTCATGTGGACCCATATGGCTCAGACCTATTTTCACCATCTACGGGTCCTGCTGCTGATCCAATTTCCGTTGATGCTTACCCTGTTTATCCTTCAGATTGCCCGGGAAATCAGAATGCATCAAAAAAAGGAGCCGGGAGAAGAGGAAAAGACAGGGGAAGCTCCCGAAAAAGCAAGGAACCGCCTACTCATAGCGGTGATGCGCTATTGGCCGATCCTTGCCACCGGGTACGCCTGGGCCATATTTCTGGCGCTCATACTTCGGTATGAAAGGGGATTCGAGTACCTTTTTCACGCGACCCTGGGTACGGTCGTGACCGCTTTGATCATGCTACTCGCCCTCAGAACGATAGATTGGGTCTTTCGGCGTCTTTTTCGAATTAGCGAAAGGGTGAGGGAACGATTTCCCGGTCTGGAAGAAAAGGCCAATCGCTATGTGATGATTGTCAGAAAGGGGTTGACCGTGGCAGTGACCGTGGTTGGATTGGGCGCCATCGGCGAGATATGGGGAATCCCGGTCTCCGAATTCGTGGCCTCGGATATGGGAGGGTTTATCATCCTGAGGGCCATAGCCATAATCATTACCCTGGCCGTTATCATTTCCCTGATTGAGGTCAGCAATGCCCTGGCAGCCTATCTTGTGAAGGGAAAAAGGAGGGGGGAAAAGAAGGAGATCACCCAGAAGCAAAAAACCCTGGTGCCGGTAATCAGGACGGTCGTCAATATCGCCGCGGGATTCGTGGGAGGGATTATCATCCTTGAGCGCCTGGGCGTCAATACGACGCCCATTCTGGCCGGGGCAGGCATTGTGGGCCTTGCCGTGGGTTTCGGATCACAGACCCTTGTCAAAGACCTGATCAATGGCCTCTTCATACTCTTTGAAGAGAGTATCCGGGTGGGGGACTTCGTCATGGTCGACAAAAAGGGGGGTACTGTTGAGGCGGTGGGGCTCAGGACTGTAAAGCTGAGAGATTTTAATGGGACCGTGCATGTGATTCCCAATAGTTCCATCAATACATCGTCCAATTATTCAAAGGTTTTTTCCAGGACGGTTATGGATATCGGGGTGGCATACCGGGAGGACGTGGATCAGGTCATCGCCGTCTTGAAGGAGGTTGCCGAGGACCTCCGGAACGATCCCGATTACGGGAAAAACATCCTGGAACCCCTGGAGGTCCTTGGTTTGGACCGCTTCGACGACTCCGCGGTTATCATCCGGATCCGTTTTAAAACAAAACCGCTCAAACAGTGGGGCATCAAACGCGAGTTCTACCGTCGCATGAAGAGGGTATTTGATGAGCGTGGTATCGAGATCCCCTTTCCACATCGTACCGTTTACATGGGGGAGCCAAAGGAAGGCCCTGCCCCGCCCATGCACGTAAAGATCCAGGAGAACGATATTTCAGGCCCGGTTTCGGGGCAGAACTCCCCATAAACCGAAAAAGAGCAAGTCCATCGAAGCTATCCTTTTTGGGTGTACCATCCTATTTCAGATAACCGGAACAGGGAGCCGGGCCAACCCGTTGTAAGGGATGCCACAGGAAGTAGCCCGCGGTCCTCGGTCGTGAATGGTGATTCCGGTTTCTCAGATCAAAACGAATTCAAAAGGAGATTAACCATGTTAAAACTCTTTAAGAAAAGCTCTAAGAAAGTAGGGCTTCCGCCCGGGACCCTGGTGCATGTGGGTGAGAAACGTACCGAAGAGGTGCGCATCACACTCATCGACTACGATGAAAATCGCGTGGAAGAAAAGACGGATTTGACCGTGGAGGAATGTCTTCCGTTCAAGGTCCTTCCAACGGTGACCTGGGTCAATGTCACCGGTGTCCATGACATCAGTACCATAGAAGAATTTGGAAAGGCCTTTGACATCCATCCGCTTGTCCTTGAAGACATTGTCCATACGGGGCAACGTCCCAAGATGGAGGATCTGGGAGAGTACCTCTTTATCGTCCTAAAGATGCTCCAGCCTGGCAAGACAGAGGGTGATTTTGATGCCGAGCAGGTGAGTCTGATCCTTGGGTCCAACTTTGTGCTCTCCTTTCAGGAAAAGGAGGGTGATGTGTTCAACACCATTCGTGAGCGGATAAAAAAAGGGAAGGGCCGGATTCGAAAAACGGGGAGTGATTATCTGGCCTATACCCTACTCGACGCCATCGTCGACAACTATTTTATTATCTTAGAGAATGTTGGGGAAAGGATTGAAACGATGCAGGAGGAGGTCCTGGCAAACCCCGATCCTTCAATTCTCAAGGTGATACAGGATACAAAGAGAAATATGATTTTCTTGAGAAAATCCGTATGGCCGCTTCGGGAAACCATCAGCAATATGGAAAGGGTTGAGTCACCGCTGGTGGGAGATGCCGTGGGACCCTACCTGAGAGATGTTTATGATCACACCATCCAAGTCATAGACACCGTTGAGACCTTCCGGGATACCATATCGGGGACCCTTGATATCTACCTCTCCAGCCTGAGCAACAAGATGAACGAGGTGATGAAGGTCTTGACCATTATTGCCACCATTTTTATTCCCCTGACCTTCATCGCCGGCGTTTACGGAATGAATTTCAAACAGATGCCCGAGCTGGAATGGAAATGGGGCTACCTGACAGTCTGGATCATCATGCTCGTACTCGGATGCCTGATGCTGATCGGTTTCAGACGCAAAAAATGGCTGTGACCAGCTCATGCACATCAAGATTGATGGTCTCGTAAAAAGTCCCCAAGCCCGTCACCCCCGCGAAAGCGGGGGTCCATAAACACCCGAATTTCCTGGATTCCCGCATTCGCGGGAATGACGAAAACGGATGATTTTTGACATTTTACGAAACTGTCAAGATTCAAGAGAAAAGATGTTTGAATGTTTCGCGGAGATATGTCTGATATCCAGGTTACCCTCCGGGGTCTGCGTAGAGATGCCGGCATTCTGGATAAGGAAAATGTGGTTGCTGAAGTTAATCTATCCCATGCCCAAAGACTACTTCATCACGGTGGAGATCAGTAAAGGCTCAGCCTTCTGTGATACCTGCATCTGAAGGATTTACCAATGCGGCTGATTCCCAATGCGTTGCCCCATTACCTCCAGGGTATCAGTAATCACAACGAATGCATCGGAATCAACACCACGGATCAACTGCTTGAGTTGTGGCAGCTCCCGAAAACTTATGACCGTGTACAGGATCTGTTCATCCCTGCCGGTGTACCCTCCCTGCCCCTTAATAACAGTAACCCCCCGCTGGATCTTATCCATAATCTCGTGGGAAATCTCCTCCCATTGAGGAGAAATGATGTAAACCGCCTTCCTCTGGCTCAATCCCATAACCACAAGATTGACCATGTAAGAGCTGACGAAAATGTAGATCAGGGTATAAAGCGCCCCCTCTAAGGAGAAAAGAACAGCCCCTGCTACCAGTATAAGGCTATTGAAGGCCAGGATGGTGCTGCCGAGACGAATGGAGAAACGTTTTAGCAGGATGACTGAGAGGATGTCTAACCCTCCGGCCGACCCTAAGGATCGTAAAATGATCCCCGATCCTGCCCCGACAATAATACCTGCCAGAATAGCGCTCAGCATCTTATCGTGGACGGGCAATGAAACGTGGATCCATTCCAGTGTGCCGGTGAAGATAAACATACCGGCGATGCTGTAGAGAAAAAATCGGCGGCCTGCATATATCCACCCTAAGCAAAAGACGGGTACATTGAGAATAAAATAAAGCACCGCTACGGACGGGGAGGGAACCACATAATGGATGATAAGGGCCACTCCGGTAAATCCCGCCCCATAAAAATGCTGGGGGAGCAGGATTCCATTGATGGCCACGCTGCAAAGGGCACTGCCCAAGGCTATAAGGCCCAGGTTCCAGGCTATCTGTCTCGAGGTTTCCATCCTGGACTTCCAGGACCCTTTTAACATCACAATCTCCTCTTTCCAGGTATCAAATTGCTCTTAAATCTCAATTTCAAAGCGGACCAACAAGGATGTATGACCCAAGTTAATTTGCTTTTTTGATCAAGCCACAATGTTATTGGCGCGTTCACTCCTTTAGTTCAAAACCCAACCCTGGCTTGTTAGTCGGGTATAGGGTGCCTTTGCGGAGAATGACAGCGCCTGCGGATGGATCGCCTATAAGGCCTAAATGGCCATCAAGGTCAACATAGAGCACATTGGGACGGGCCAGAGCAAAATGTAGGGCGGCAGCAATGGATAATGCCGCCTCGTCCATGCAACCCACCATGACTTCCAGGCCTGCTGATCGTGCCACAGCGTTGATCTGGAGGGCCTCCGATATCCCCCCTACCTTCATGAGTTTGACGTTCACCATATCTGCAAGGCCGCCCCGGGCGATTCGAAAGGCATCGCGCAACGTCATGAGACTCTCGTCGGCCATGACCGGGATGGACACCCCCTTTGTAACACGTCCTAACAGATCGGGCTGGCCTTTTGGCGTGGGTTGCTCCATCAGTTCCAGGTGTGCTGCACGGGTTTCTTTCACAAACCGGAGGGAATCTTCCACGGTGAAACCCTGGTTGGCATCGAAACGGAGCTCCATATCCTTTCCCACCGCCTCTCTCACCTTAATCACCCGGGAAATATCCGAGTCCACGTCGTTCCCGCCTTTCAGCTTGAGGCATTTGAAGCCCTCCCCTTTCCAGCCTAACGCACGCTCCACGGTCTCCTTTTCCGGCAGGATGCCGATGGTGACGCTGGTCTTCATGCGGTCCCGAAAACCGCCTAAGATCTTCCACAGCGGAAGGTTGCCTGCCTTGCCTAAGATATCGAAAAGGGCCATGTCAACAGCCGCTAAGATGGAAGGTTGGCTTTTCAAATGAGGCTTGAGCCTTTCCATGAGCATGGCGGTTCGGAGCGGGTCGCCGCCCTTGATGGCGGGGAGGATGGTTGCATCTACAGCCCGAAGCAGATCATCGGCCCTTTCCCCTGTTAAGCGCTCGCTGGGAGCGGCGCACCCATACCCGTTGATACCTGTGTTGGTTTCCACACGGACAAGAATATTGGTGGCCTCATTAATGGTCTCATAGGCGATGGTATAGGATTCGGCTAAGTGTAGGGTGACCGGCCATGCCTCAATTCGCGTGATCTTCATGATGGATTAATACCTTTTCTGATAGATCTCATCCAGGCTCAGGCTTTTGAGGTCTTCCACAAACTCTACCAGATGCTCGATCATCACCTGCCACATCCTTTCGCCCTTCTCGCGGCTCCCTTTTGTGGGATCGCCTAACACACCTGTAGGTGAGATCTTGGAAGTGTATGCGTACCACCCCACGCTTCGCTTAGAGGTGAAGTCGAGATAGCGGCTGGAAAAGCGGGGTATAAATTTCCGGGCCTTGTCCAACTGCACTAAATGAGGACGGGTAGCAAGGGAGGTGCTGGTCTCGATCTCCCCCGAATGGACATCGTTGGGCGTCTCGGCCATGGCGTAGATGTCTGGATCGCTGGTCTCTCCCGTATCCACACAGGTAAAAATATGCGCATCCCGGTTGATCATCTGAGCGGCAAAATGGAGGGCCGGGCTGTTTCCTCCGTGGCCGTTGATGATGACCAGCTTTTTGATGCCGTGGCGATAGGCGCTCATACCGATATTGTGAACCATCTGGGACAGGGTCTCGGGACTGATGCTGATGGTCCCGCTGAAATCCTCATGGTGGTAGGACACCCCATAGGGGATCAGCGGGAGGACCAGGGGCCGGGGCGGTTTGCATGCCTCGGCCACCTTCCGGGCCATATACCTGGCATCGAACGCGTCACAATCTAAGGGGAGGTGAAGCCCGTGCTGCTCGATTGCCCCCACTGGCAGAAGGGCGACGTCCACCTCCTGGAATCGGATCTGGGCCTCGGGCCAGGTGAGTTCTCCGAGCAGATAGTCCACTTTTTCCCCTGTTGCCTCCCCCTGAGGCAGCAGTTCATCGGATGGGATGGACCGGGGGAGTTCAAAGGGATATGGCCGCTTGAGGGCCGGATCGGTCCACAGATCGAAGTCGACCCACGATCGCCCGCGAGGCCTGGCAGATCCGTCTGCATGGGACAGATAGATCCGGTACAGGGGCTCGCGAAGCTCCGCAGGAATCCCCTCCACCGGAGATCGCTCTCGGTCGAATCGAAGTTTCATGATCTGGGGCCGTTCACAGGCCCGCATATTCCCCACCTGATTCCCGTTGATAACTCCATTTTCATTCAGAAGAAACGCCAGATGTTCCACACCCTCCTTTTCCTGGTGGATCCCTTTTGCGCTCAGGCTGTTCAGGCAATGTTCTATCTGATCATCCCGGTAGCTGCACCGGGTCGGATCTGCATCCAGGGCCGTCAACATACCGACGATTCGCCTGCATTTCTCGCACTGCCCACATGGCCTGACCCGGTCACTGTCCTTATGGGTGGCGTGGCATGAAATCTGGTGACGCTGAAGATCAGGATAACGTTCGACCAGGATCTTTTCGATCAGGAGCTCTGAAAGGGGCCGCAGGAGGGAGAACTGGCTGACACCCCATCCCTTACGATGAAAATAGCGGGTCATGGCATTGTCGAAATAGCGGCTCTGGTCATACAGACCGTCATAGTGGGTTATCCCCTTATGGGAGAGCCTGCGGGTGGTGTCAAATTCATCCCCGATGACGAGCCTTCCCACGCCACGCTTTCGCAGGAGGGGAAGGGCGCCGAAGAGGAAGACCGCCACGGTCCAGAGGCGGATAGGATATTCGTCGGATCGGATGTGCGATACGTCCTTCCGGACAAAGGGAAGATGCCGCAGAACCCAGTTGAAAAGCCTGTCCGAGTTGGTCCATACCCTTGAAGTATTGGGGATATTGGCACTGAAATAACGATAGGCGTTCAGGGCCGTGAACCAGTGTCTTCCCGATTCATTGAGAAAGACAGGATGAACCTCATGACCCATCTCCTGCAGGAGTCCAAAGGTAAGGAGGCTGTCTTTCCCGCCGCTGGAGAGAACGGCATAGACGGACGGGTCAACCGGCCATGGCGTTATGCTGCCCCGATTTCCGGGGATGTCACCTTGCAATGGATCCTTTTCATCAAAGATGAGCCGGGCTCTGAGATAGTCATCCCTTTTGACCGGTGGGAGGTTGCCTGCGGGTCCGTCAATAAAGGGGTTGCGCTCCAGGAACTTCTTCACGAAGATCTCGCGTGCCGTATGACGCGCCATCTGCTGTATAAACTGTCTGTCGTGTTTGTCAAACCGGTCTAAGAAGGCGATTTCGTCACAGAAAAGCCCGTAATTGAGGGCAACTTGAATTGAGATCATGCCCGCAAGATTGCGGGATTCGGGTTCATCCGGGTCAAAGACATCCTCTTCGAATTTGTATATCAGTTCGGCTGAATCTGTCCGGCCGTTCTGTGTTACCTGATAATTCGCTGTGAGACGTCGCTTTTCCAGCCGGACAGGGCCAACTTCCAGCCGGTGAATGACGCCGAGGACCTGAAGCGGGTCATTTTCAGGTTGCGTTATCGGGGTCTCTGCTGATTTTGCCATGTTTTTCTCATCTCTCTTTGCTGATGGTTGGGATCAGGATCTTCACCAGTTCTCCCGCGCCATCCAGAAGACCGTCCACTGCCGGAAGCCCGGTGGCCTTCGCTATATCGTCACATACCCCAGGGATATCCTTTTTTGACAGGTTTTCGTGGTTGATGGTAATGGCCGTGACCTTTTTCCCGGACAAGAGTTCAATGGCCATGATCTGTTTCACAAGGGGGTGGATTGGGTAGCCGGGGAACCCGTCATATTCCTTTCGGGCAGGGGCGTGCTGGAGTATGACCGCGTCAGGCCGGCCTGCTGCCAGGATCTCGAAGCCGCCGGGGTAGGCGGGATTCATGAGACTCCCCTGCCCCTCGATGACAATGGCATCTGGCTGAGTCTCTTTCCATGCCGTCCACACCGCGTGCTCTATCTCCCCCGATACAAAATCATTAATGAGGGAATCGAGAATGATGCAGTATTGTACACCTTGCATCCATGCGGTCTGTCCCGTCCCAATCATCTCGGCGCTGTAGCCTGCGGCTTGTAAGGCATCAAGTAAAATCCAGGCGGTAGTCCGTTTTCCCACGGCAGAATCAGTTCCAAGGACGGCAACCTTTAACGCCGTGACCTCTTCAATTTTCCCTTCGAAGAAATGGAGATCCTTTCGCGGTGGGGTCTTTCTAACATCGCGGATGCGGACCCCATGGGCTAAAGCCAGGCCAGAGATCTCAATGTCCTCACTGAGAAAATCATGGAGACCTGAATCCACATTAAGCCCCGAACGAATGGCCTCAATTACATCACGGCGGACTTCCTTACTGAGACGGCCACCGTCAGGGGCCAATCCGATAACAAAATGCGTGGGACTATTCCCATCTGAGCGACTGGACCCTAAGGCTTCTTGAATGCCTCCATAGATTGGGATGCCATTTGGTGTCCCGTTTAGGATGGATCCTGCATCCTCGCCCGCATGGCTTGAATCAATCACGGATAAGACACGGTAACGATTCGTTCGGCGCACAAGACCGTGGGCCGTTTTTCCGTTTGGAGTGCCAAACGCCCCCTGACAGTAAACTACGGCATTGCCTTCGGGTAGAGAGATCACGTTTTCCTCCCTGTAAGTATCACTACGTAACGATCTCCTGGAAGTGGTTCTTTTTGATGCCGATCAAGTAGAACGATTAAACCGGCAGTCGATGCAGGGAGAACGCTCAATCCTTCCTTCTCTCTTAGCAGGCGAGAGTAAGATAACATCATTTTGTCGGTGGCGTACGATGCCCAGCCATTTGTGATTCTAACCGCTTCCAGGGCGTGATCGCCATCGATGGAATGCCAGTTAATCAGCGGCTCATTGACAGCTGTCTCTCGAATTCTATTGGGCGCTAAGTCTTCGCAGTGAGAACTATTCTTCATGAATGCGCTGATAACAGGATTTTTTCTGTGCGAGGATCCGGCTACCATCCGGGGGATTTTAGAGGTTTTCCCTCGCCTGTACAGACTTTGAAACCCTTTGTAGATTCCTGCGAGGGTGGTGCCGTTGGAAACCGGGACGGCCACTGCTGCTGGAGCATCCCGAAGCTCATCGTAGATTTCATAGGCAATCTCACCATAGGCCTTCAACTGCAAAGCGGTGTTGCTTCCCCCAGGATTGGCATCATAGATTTCATCGGCTTCAGCCCTTTCTTGTGAGGCGTTCACTGCGGCCTCATAATCACCTAGAACGCGAATAATCCGGGCGCCGAAACCTTCTATTTCTTTCACTCTCCTGTTTTGGTACATTTGAGGAATGTAGATGACGCATCTTAGACCGGCCATAGATGCGGCAAGGGCCATCGCAGCGCCATAGTTTCCGCATGTAGCAACCGTGATGGTGTCAAAGCCCCGGCGCATGGCGTTCATGGCAAGTGCGAACGCGATCCGGTCTTTTTGAGTTCCAGTTGGATTGCTTCCTTCAAATTTGAGATAGATCTGGCGCAATCCCACTTCCCTTTCCACATTGCGGGATCTTGACAATGTCGTGTCACCCACCTCTGAATCTATAATATCTTCATAGGCTTCAAGCCGATCTTCTAACAGTTGGTTAGAGTCAACGGCAACGATCTTCTGTGTTTCCAGTTCAGGTGCAATAATAGGCACTTGCGAACTGGCTTCTTCCAATAATGATAAAGTTGACAGATCTCTCTTTTCTAATGGACGGTTGGAATTTGAAACCCCGGCATGTTTTGGGTGTTTGCCTGGGGTTGATATTCTTTGTGAGGAAAAAGAGTCAGTTTCTGGTTTTTTCTTAACCATGGAATCTCCTATGAATTATTATTGATTTGAGATTCTTCAAAGAAGCTGCGTAAAGGTTGCAGAAGGGTTATTTATAATCCTCTGATTTTCTCTACGGCTTCCTGGTTTCTTTTGCATTTAATGCACAAGACGGCCATGGGACGGGCCTTTAATCTCTCCTCCGAGATTTCTCTGCCGCATTCTTCACATATGCCAAAGTCTCCATTGTTAAGCTTTTCCAAGGCCCTGCTGATCTTCTTCATCAATCTGCTTTCCCTCTCTTTAAGATGAAAAGAAAAGGATACGTCAGTTTCAATAGATGCCCGGTCTACGAAATCAGGGCACCTATCGCTAAGCCCGTCAAGGACATTTACCGCCTTATTTACCCCTGCGAAAAGTTCATCCATCCGTATGCTATTTGTCCGTTATTGATATTGCGCTGTGTATGATAAAGCAACACCCGTGCCAGAACTATAACCTGTTGATATCCAAAGGTTTGTTTGATTGCAGGTGGATTATCATCAGAACTCAAGATTCCGATAATTCCACAACAAACGGAAAGCTGATCCGGGCGAATGGTTTTTCCATTCTTCAACTCTTTGAAATATAAAAGGAAATCGAGAAAAGGAATTGAGGGTTCCGATATTTGAGATTCAGGAATTCATTGTTCCGCTCGCTCCCGAACCACGGCGCCATGGGAAAAAGTTTTTATGGGAGTTTCATGTTGTGATAGGATTTACAGAAAGAAGTGAGTGCTTATATTTCATGATCTTACAGTAAGATATGCCTGAGCGTTTCTGAGGGAAAAGATGCGATACATTCTCGTTATTTCAAAAGAACAAGAAGTCTTTTTTACTATCCACTCCTGCTTTCGCTTTGCCCGGAGGGGGTAACGGAGCCAGTCCGTAGGGCGACCGGAGTTATCCCCTCCCCAGCCACATACAATGTAGTGTAATTCAATCCAACTTTTGAGACATAAATTCAGAAACGGCGGGAACCAAAAAGTGTGACCAGAGACCAGGATGTTAGCGAGGCAGTTATCGGTATTTTCCAATAGCTACATAGAAAGTGATTCCTTTTTCCAAACCAGGCTCCAGCCATACCCTGCCTCCATGTTGCTCTGCTATCTCTTTTACTATAGATAGTCCAAGCCCCACCCCTTCGATTCCTCTTGATGTTTCTTTTCTCTTGAAAAGTCCAAAGACGTCTTCAAGGTCTTCTTTTTCCATACCAATACCATTATCTCTCATAGAAAGGATGTGTAAGTCATCGGACTCCTCATATGCAATATCAATCTTGCTTAAACCATCGCCTCCGTATTTTAAAGAGTTGTCTATAAGATTTCTTAGAATCCTGAGAATGGATAATCTGTCTGCACGGATCTCAGGTAAGTGTTCGGGTTCGGACAACTTTATGCTGCGAATATTAAGTTCAGCTGAAAATTCTTCCCTAATCATCCGAAGGATCCCCTTCAATTTAACTGTTTCAATATTCAGGGGCGTCTCCTTCGTTGCTATATAAATATTAATTCTTTCAACAAGCGCAGCGATCTGTTTAGAAGCTGTCAGGATTTGATCACAATAACTATTCGCTTTTTCGTCAAGGTTGGCTCGAGAATACTTATGGAGGAGTTGTGTCAGACCATAGATCCCAATGGCCAAACTTTTCAAATCATGTGAAATCGAATACGCAAACGACTTTATGTTTTCAGAACTTATTCTTAACGCCTCCTCTGCCCTCTTACGATCGGAGATGTCGGCAAATGATGCCATCCTTCCCACCGTGTTCCCTGCCTTGTCAGTGACACTTGAGCTGGAAACTTCTACATGAAAAGTTTTACCATCCTTGCGGAGTGCTAAGAACTCTTCGGTTTCTCCCCTCGATTTGTCAATAATCGCTTTCACATCGGCGAATCTTCGGATTTCCTGGTCAACAAACAACTCAGTTGCGTATTTACCAATAACTTCTCTCTTCGCTTTATATTCGAACATTGACAGGAAAGAAGGATTGGCGTATCTGATTTTTCCTTTTTTGTCCGTTATTATGACGCCGCTCACTGAAGAGTTTAAAGCATCGAAGACAACACTTAAAGCCCTTTCTGCTCGCCTTCGCTTAATGGATTCTTTTTTTAACTCTTTGACCAATTGCTCTAATTCTTCAAAACTCGGTTTTGTCTCCACTAACTCACCTCAATGCGGACTCGACGCAAAAAGCCTAACAAATAGGGCAAGTAATCAACCCTTGTGATCCTCTATGGTGGTATCAGTTCAAGTCGATTCCCTGAAGTGATCACACAACCTCGGTAAGTGGGCCTGAGGGTCGGCCATGTATTCTTCTGAGCTGATGTCGATGAAATCATCCATTTTTTCCCGCAACTCACGGGAACACAGCTCTTTGAAACATGTCTCCACGTGCTCCTTTGGCTTCGCTCTATAATCCAGGATGCCTATTCTTTCCAGGGCGGGCTTCAGTACCCAAGGGGGCTGTTTGTGAAGCCTCGGCTCAGGGTCGATGAGACTCAACCATGTCATACCCGCCAGACTCTGCCCGGCCAATCGCTTGCCGGCCTCTGATATCTCCTCAGGGTCACCTTTATCCGATAATCCCCAGCCAACCTCAACTTCTATTGGTCGCCCGAAAAGCCATTGGGAAAGAGTGCCCAGGCAGGAAGCCAGCAATAGTTCTCCGGCCAGACCTGCAATACTGCTCAGACCCTGGGGCAGGCTTTCAAGACCGCTTATTCGTACCCCATCAACCTGTTGTGCCAGTGCCTGAGCCATCTCTGGATCCAGAAGCTCTGACCAGCCCAAGCCCATGTAAATGCTTCCGCTTTCATCCCTC
>Ga0222657_1000677_pt1 | contig 15225 bp, 18 predicted proteins | sample AntAcemetagen474_FD_179858 | JGI IMG/M metagenome (GOLD analysis project Ga0222657, IMG submission 179858) | Saline water microbial communities from Ace Lake, Antarctica - #474 | ecosystem: Environmental > Aquatic > Non-marine Saline and Alkaline > Saline | place: Antarctica: Ace Lake... | reverse complement strand
GTTGCCATCCAGAGAATCAATCACAAAATTAGTTGAACATTTTAATTATCCTGTAGCTTTCGATACAACTCGCAACCTGAAAATCTCATTTCAAATTTCGGAAAACAGAAAAATATCGAAGGAAAAGTTTATAAAAAAAAGTCTGGATATTCTGAATTATATTATTGAAAATCAAACATAAATCAAATTTTATTAAGGCGTGAAAAGATTTGACAAAAAAACCCGATAACAGATTTTTTCCTAAGTTTTGATAGAAAAAGATATATGAGGTTAGAATTTTTTATAAATTCATAACTTCAGAAAGATTATAAAAAAATATTGAAAAATAGAAAAGGAAATATAAATGTATAAAAAATGGTTCTTTTTAGTTTTACTAATTTTAACAACTCTCTGTTTTCTTGCAGCATTAGAATTGAATCCATCAAATCTTTCCACTACTTTTTACAGTATCTCTGTGGTTGGAAATGTAAGAAGTCCCGGCATCTATCACATGCCGCCTGCCAGTAGAATTTCTGAAGTAGTTAAAATTGCCAATGCAATACCGGATTCCCTGCTTCCTGAAAAATTCGTAGATTATTCAAACAGAAATATTACATTACGAAGAAATGGGATTGATACACGAATCGATTTGAAGAGATTTTTTGTTTTGGGTGATGAAAAAAACAATCCTTATTTGTTAGACGGAGATTTTATCATCGTTCCTGCTATTCAAAAAAGAGTTTTATTAGAAGGTGCTGTTAACAGGGCTGGTTCATACGAATTAATCGATGGTGACAGAGTTTTCGATATTATTAATCTGGCAATGGGTTTGCAGGAAGCAGCATATTTGGAAAACGCTGAAGTTATCCGATACACAAACAATGGTAAAAAAACTGAAAGTTTTTCTATAAACCTGCAAAATATCATCAACAACGCAGATTGCGAAGACAATATTTCTTTGCAGAATGATGATCGGCTTATCATCCGTTTTATTCCGGAATTTCATGAAGAGAAATTCATTACAATAAGAGGTGAAGTGCAATTCCCCGGATATTATTCTATTGAAGAAACTGAGACAACTCTTTTAGATATATTGGAAAAATGCGGTGGACCAACTTCTAACGCAGATCTGCAAAATGCCTTTCTCCAAAGAAGAAGTAGAGAGGACGTGTTAGATACTGAATTTGAAAGATTGAAAAAAATGCTCGTTGAAGACATGACTGTACTCGAATATGAATATTTCAAAACTAAATCAAGAGAATTAAGAGGGAAATTTGCCATTGATTTTGAAAATCTTTGGAACTCAAAAGACAAATCTTCTGACATAGTTCTTAAAAATAACGACTTTATCTTTCTGCCGGATAAATCCATCACTATCACTGTTTCGGGACAGGTTAAGAATCCTGGATTAATCAACTTTGTGCCCGGAAAAAACTATCTTTATTACATTGAGCAGGCAGGTGGTTTTGCATGGAATGCCAGAAAAGGAAAAATTCGCTTGATAAAAGCAGATACAGGCGAATGGCTCAAACCGAAGAAAGATACGATCGTTGAGGTTAAAGATATGATTTTTGTGCCGGAAAAACCTGACATAGATTACTGGACTCTTACTAAAGATGTTATGAAAATGGCTGCTGAAATGGCAACCTTAATCATTGTAATTCAAAGTGTAACAACCAAATAAAGGAGATATTGTGAAAATCTTAATAACAGGAGGAGCAGGTTTCATCGGCTCCCATCTCGCTGAAAAACTTTTGGAAACCCATAATAACATTTCCATAATTGATAATTTATCTACTGGCAGGTTTTCAAATATCAGACATCTAGTTAGAAACCCAAATTTCTCTTACACCATCGATTCAATCTTAAACCACAATGCTTTAAAAGAACTGATAAAAAACTGTGACCAAATATATCACTTGGCTGCAGCAGTCGGCGTTAAGTATATCATTGATAATCCGCTTCTTTCTTTACGAACAAACACTGTTGGAACTGAAAACGTTCTAGAATATGCTAATGAATATAAGAAAAAAGTAATGGTTGCCTCCACCTCTGAAATTTATGGTAAAAGCGATAAGGTTCCCTTCAAAGAAGAAGATGACAGGTTGCTGGGCTCAACACATATTTCTCGATGGAGTTATAGCACTGCAAAGGCAATTGATGAATTTTTAGCTTTAGCTTATTATCGCGAGAAAAAATTGCCTGTTGTAATAGCTCGTTGTTTTAATACAGTCGGACCTCGTCAAACAGGTCAATATGGAATGGTTATTCCAAAATTTGTTAAGAGCGCCCTTCTGAATCATCCCATTACGGTTTTCGGTGATGGTAAGCAATCCCGTTGTTTTGCTGATGTTACAGATATTGTTAACGGTTTTATTAAATTAATGAACGAACCAAAAGCTGAGGGTGAAATTTATAATATCGGAAACGATAAAGAAATTACAATTGAAGAACTGGCTCATAAAATTAAAAAAATGACAAAGAGCAGATCCAAAATCGAATACATCAAATATGAAGACGCTTACGAAGAAGGTTTTGAAGATATGAGGCGCAGAATTCCTGACCTTTCCAAAATAAATAAATTAATAGGATACAAACCAAAATATAGTTTAGATAAAATTCTTGTGCGAATTATAAACTTCTTTGAGAAATAGGTATAAATTTGAAAGTTCCTCTTTTGGACATAAACGCCCAATATAGCCCCATTCTGGATGAAATTCGAGCAGAAATTGAAAAAGTTTTCGCAACCCATGCTTACAACCTCGGTCCTCAAGTAAAAGAATTTGAAGAAGAAATTCAGCGATTCTGCTCGGTGAAGCACGCAATTGGTTGTGCATCCGGAACAGATGCGCTTCTTCTGGCTCTCCTTTCACTTAACCTTGGAGATGGAGACGAGGTAATAACAACTCCTTTCACCTTTTTCGCCACAGTCAGTTCAATTCACAGGGTTGGCGCTAAACCAGTTTTTATTGATGTCAAACCGGACACTTACAATATCGATCCAAATGAGATTGAAAAAGCCATAACTGCAAAAACCAAAGCAATAATCGTTGTTCACCTTTTTGGTCAGCCAGCGGAAATGGATAGAATAATGGAGATCGCTAACAAATATAATCTCAAAATTATTGAAGATAATGCTCAGGGAATCGGTGCAAAATTCGATGGCAAAACTGCCGGAACAATTGGAGATATTGGCACCCTTTCATTTTATCCCAGTAAAAATCTTGGCGCAATGGGTGATGCAGGTATGTGCCTGACAAACAATCCTGATCTGGCAGCAAAACTTTTTCAGCTTCGGGAACACGGTGAAAACCCTCAATATTATCACAAATGGGTTGGATTGAACAGTCGGTTAGATACAATTCAAGCTGCTGTTCTGTTGGTTAAACTTCGTTACCTGGCTGACTGGTCTGAAATGCGAAGACAAAACGCTCGATATTACTTTGAAAATATGAGCGATATCCCTCAGATAAAATTACCTTTTATTCATAAAAAAGCAGAATCTATTTTCAACCAGTTCACAATTGTTGCAGAAAAACGTGATGAGCTTAAAAATTATTTGATTTCTAAAAATATTGGTTGTGCAGTTTACTATCCCAAACCTTTACATCTGCAAGAATGTTTTTCATATTTAAACTACAAAAATGGCGACTTCCCGATTTCCGAAGAATTATCAAAAAAAGTACTTTCCATTCCTGTTTATTCAGAACTTTCCCAGCAACAACAGAATTACGTTATTAATTCAATCAGAAATTTCTATGATCAGGAGTAAGCAATGAATATTATTGTCTGCGTAAAACAAGTGCCGGATACTACAGATATTAAGATTGATCCGGAAACAAACACCTTGATTCGAGAAGGCGTGGAAAGCATATTAAATCCATTTGACCTTTATGCAATCGAAGAAGCAATCAGATTAAAAGAACAATTCGGAGGTAAAATCACTGCTTTAAGTATGGGTCCTCCTCAAGCCGAAAGAGCGCTTCGTGAAGCTGTGTCAATTGGCGTTGATGAAATTATTCTTCTTTCAGACAGAAAATTTGCAGGTTCAGACACCTGGGCAACAAGTCTTACTTTGGCTAAAGCAGTTAATAAAATTGGGAAATTTGATTTAATCCTTTTTGGTCAACAAGCGATTGACGGAGATACTGCGCAAGTTGGACCGGGAGTTGCTGCCCATCTAAAAATTCCGCAAACATGTTTTGTAAGAAAAATCGAAAATATTGAAAACAACAAAATAATCGTGCAAAGACTTATGGAAGATGGATATGACCGCATTGAAATGACTCTTCCTGTGGCAATAACTGTGATCAAAGATATAAACATCCCACGCCTTCCATCTTTACGTGGAAAACGAAATGCAAAAAAAGCTGAACTAACAACCTGGACTGCTGAAGATCTTGGATTAGACGAAAATTTGATAGGTCTTGCTGGTTCTCCAACCCAAGTAGTAAAAACCTTTTCTCCAAAGTTCAAAAAGGAAGGAGAAAAATATGAACTTCCCGCTGAGGAACTTGCAGATATTCTCCACAAAAAACTCAAAGAATTTGGTAAATAAACAATTAACTTTTTGTTGGTTGAAAAATGCTGAAATATCCAGATATTAATCCTTCGATTATAAAATTTGGTTCCCTCGATATTCGCTGGTACGGTTTTCTTTATATTGTCGGTTTCCTGGTTGGTTATATTTTCCTGCGCAAACTTTTAAAATACCGAGAAATCAATCTTAAAAAAGAAGAGTACGAAAACTTGCTCTTTACGATTATGCTCGGAATAATTATTGGTGGACGTCTCGGTTACATCCTTTTCTACAATCTATCTTACTATTTTACTCACCCCTTAGATATTCTCAAAGTCTGGGAAGGCGGGATGTCTTTTCACGGTGGAGCAATTGCTGTTATTATTTTAGGATATCTCTTCTGTAAAAAACACAAACTCAGTTTTTACCAGCTTGCTGACCCTGTTTTGCCGTTAGCATCTATTGGAATAGGTTTGGGAAGGCTTGGTAATTTCATAAATGCAGAACTTTACGGTCGGGTTACAAATGTGCCATGGGCAATGATTTTCCCTACTGATCCACAAAAATTGCCCCGTCATCCTTCACAACTTTACGAAATATTTTTAGAGGGAATCGTTCTTTTCGTGGTTTCATTTCTTATGCTGCGGAAGATCAGCAAACCTGGAATTGTGTTCTGGACGTGGATTGGATTATACGGCCTTTTCAGGTTTCTTGTTGAATTCGTTCGAGAACCGGATACTCAGCTTGGCTTTGTATTAGGACCTTTAACGATGGGACAAGTATTGAGTTTACTTATGTTAATCACCAGCTTCATAGCTTTAATTTTTTTAAAAAGAAAATCAAAAAATGCAAACCTTTAAAAAAAGTTTTCTCCTTTTTTCTCCTCTTTTCCTGCTTCTTTTTGGTTGTGCTATAATTCAAAAACCTGATTTTGCACAAAAAGAAAAATTGCTTTCTACTCATCTCAAAGAATGGAAAAATATCCAAATCGAAGGAATAATCGAATTAAACTATCGTGGCTTTTCATTCAGAAAAAATATCGTCATCAAAAAAACGGGAGATCTTGGTAGAATCGATATTTTCGATTCCGGAGTATTCGGGTTGAAACCCAATCCATTCATTTCTGCATATTTTGATTCAACCCTTTTTGTGCGACTTCCAGAGCAACCAAAATTTGTGGGAATTAATAATTCCTCTCTGGAAAGAGAACTGCCTAATCTAAGTTTCATAAGAATATTTGATGAGTTAGTTTCAAACAAAAAAAAGATACTTATAGAAAAAGAATACCGGAATAAGGATTTTATTTTCTGCTTTTCTGATGAGATGAAATTGAAAAAAATTGAACTAACCCGGGAAAATTTTTATGTTCTATTTGATTACCTAAAGGAACTCTCCAAAATATCAATTTTCAAAAATTCAAAAGAAATCGCAAATATTCAAATTGACAAAATAACGTATAAAAATATCAAAATCAAATCGTTATAGAAATTATTAATTTGAGCAAAAAACTTTGAATTAGCCTTTGTATTTTTCTGTACGCTAATTTTATGAGGGAAAAATGATAAAACGTTATTCTCGCGAAGAAATGGCAAAAATCTGGGAATTGCAAAACCGTTTTCAATGTATGCTGGATGTTGAAATTGCAGCTTGTAAAGCAATGAATGAAATCGGAATCATTCCGGATGAAGATATGAAAAATATCAATGAAAAAGCGGATTTCGATGTGGAGCGAATCTCTGAAATCGAAGAAACTACCAAACACGATGTCATTGCTTTTCTTACAAACATTGCAGAATATGTTGGTGATTCAGCACGCTGGATCCATTTTGGTATGACTTCCTCCGATGTTTTAGATACTGCGACTTCCATTCAATTAAAACAAGCTGGTGAATTGATTCTGCGCGACTTGGAAAAATTTTCTGAAGTCCTGAAAATGAAAGCCCGTGAATTTAAACACACTATCTGCATTGGCAGATCACATGGTATTCATGCTGAACCAACCTCTTTCGGGCTGAAGTTTGCTCTCTGGTTCGATGAAATGCAAAGAAATATTTACAGAATGAAAAACGCTATAAAAACTATTTCAGTTGGTCAGATTTCCGGAGCAGTGGGAAATTATGCTCATCTTTCACCGGAAATCGAAAAAATTGCCTGCCAATATCTTGATCTGTATCCTGTGAATATTTCCACCCAGATTATCCAGCGTGATAGAATTTCCGAATTCTTAAACACGCTTGCTATAATTGGCTCGACCATCGAAAAAATTGCTCTGGAAATTCGTCATTTACAGAGAACGGAAGTTCGGGAAGTGGAAGAAAATTTTTCAAAAGGTCAAAAAGGTTCCTCTGCAATGCCGCATAAACGCAATCCAATCTTAACAGAACAAATGTGCGGTCTGGCTCGTCTCCTTCGTTCCAATGCTCTGGCAGCAAACGAAAATAACGCTCTCTGGCACGAACGTGATATCAGCCATTCATCAGTGGAAAGGATCATTCTGCCGGATTCTACGATTCTTATGAATTATATGCTCAATAAAATGATTCCTCTTATTGATAATCTTTTGATTTATCCGGAAAATATGAAGAAAAACCTGGAACTTACAAACGGTCTTGTTTTCTCGCAAGTAATCCTTCTTGAACTGACCAAGAAAAATGTTTCCCGCGATAAATCTTATGAAATAGTACAGAGAAATGCAATGACTTGCTGGGAAACCAAAAGGCCTTTCATAGAACTAATTTCAGAAGACCCAGAAATCAAAGAGTATTTATCCGAACAGGAAATTGAAGACATCTTTTCTTATGATAGATACATTGAAAATGTTGATTATATCTATAATAGAATAGGAATCTAAAAATGGACAAATTTAATCCTGCAGAATATTTAACAAAAATTCAAAAACTGAAATACACAGCAGCAGCAATTCCGATTGCACTGGTTGTACTTAGTTTTGTATTCAGTATAAGAACAAATTCGCTCTATTTAAAATTCATCTCTTTGATTGGTTTTGTTCTTTTCATCTTTATCTCAGGTCGTTATCGCATTAAAAAGAACATTCCTCCAGGTTTTGAAAAACCTGTATTTTTAGCTCCGGTTAACGGAATAGTCAGCTCAATCGATCTTGAAAAAAAAATAATCTTAGTTAAAAAAGGATTCTTTCAAGCATCGGAAATCAGAAGCAACTTGCAAAACTTTGAGGTAAACATTGTTGCCAGAAAAATATTCTGGTTTGAAAAAAAATCCAATATTCAGGGAAAATTGGTTGGGATTGTTCCTGCTTCTGCTGAATGCACCTGCATTCTGCCCTCCAATTTCAGAATCAGTGTGCAGGTTGGACAAAAAGTGATTTCCGGAGAAACAATTATCGGAACAATAAACAGCGAATGAAAAACCTGAAATATGTAATCCCAAACTTTTTTACTTCGCTTAGTTTAATTTCAGCATTATTTGCATTACAATTTTCATTTGAAGAGAAATTTGTATTGGCAGCGTGGCTGATAGCTGTTTCAATGTTTTGCGACGGTTTAGACGGTAAATTTGCCAGGCTTTTAAATGCCAGCAGCAAATTCGGAATGCAATTCGACACGCTTTCAGATTTTGTCGCTTTCGGAGTGGTGCCTGCATTTTTAGCTTACAAAGCTTCTTTGCATGAATTTGGTGTTTTAGGTTTTTGCATCTGTTTTTTTTATGTGCTTTGCGGTAGTTTCAGGTTGGTCCGCTTTTCTCTGAAAGACACAACTTCAGGAGAGAAAAATCCTTTTATCGGATTACCGATTCCTGCGGCTGGAGGATTAATTGCTTCTTTTATAATTTTGAATTATTATATCTGGAATGCGATTGTAAATCCAAAAATTTTTTTATCGCTTGTTTTTATATCTTCTGTTCTTATGGTTAGTAAAATCGAATATCTTCCAATCGAGAAACGGACTAAACTTTCTAAGGAAGCTAAGTTCTTTATTTTGCTCGCTTTTGTGAGCGTTGTTATTGCACTCAAGTTTTCCTATTTTGTTTTTGGAATTTGGATTCTGATCTATGTTTTCTACGGAATAATAAGACATATTATTTTGAAAATGAAAGGAAAAGAAACTGTTTAGCTCACGGATTTTCACGGATTAAAACTTATTTTAAATAATATGAGTTTACTATAAAAAGGCTGTGGTTAGAGATATGGTAGAAAATTTTTCATATATTTGGAAACCGATGAATCGGTTAAAAGCTACCATCTTCTTATTAACCACCAACTTAAGTTGGTGGTTAATGAAACAAAAAAAACATTAACCATTTTAACGGTTTCTCGTTTTATTTAATCTGACTTTTTAGAGCGGACTCTAATATAATCGAGAAAATAAAAATGAAACCTATTCATTCATATTTTTGGAATCCTTTTATTGATTTAATCTTTCCAAAAATCTGTTTAGGATGCAATTGCAGACTTGAGAAAGAACAATTTTTTTTATGTTCAGAATGTGAAGCTTTACTAGAATTCTTATACGGAAATGTTTGCGAAATTTGCGGAAGCGTCAAATTAACAAATCAATGTAGAAGTTGTGAAACAAATACCTTTTCTTTTGATAAAGCTCGTTCTGTTTTTCACTTTAACAAAGTTGTGCAAAATCTAATTCATGAACTGAAATATTCCGAAATGACAAAAACTGCAAAATATCTCGGAGAATTTGCTTGTGAATATTTAAGCAAATTCCAACCTTTTAAAAATGTTGATATAATTATGCCTGTTCCTCTTCATAAAGTAAAAAAGAGAGCTCGCGGTTTCAATCAAGCTGAATTTCTCACAAAAGAAATTGCTGAAAAAATGAACTGGCAACATATTTCTAATTTAATTCTAAGAAAGAAATTTACAAAGACACAAACCAAATTGAAAAGAAACCAAAGACAGATAAATGTTTCCGGTGCTTTTGTGCTGAATCCTAATTTTGATGTTGCCAAAAAGAACATCTTAATAGTCGATGATGTATTCACTACTGGTTCGACTGTAAATGCTATCAGCAAGCTTCTAAAAAACAACGCAGTTAGCAAAATCTATGTCTTGACAATAGCAAAGGCTTAAAAATTCTTACATAAATTTAATTTTAGGTATGAAATGGTTGTTGAAATTAATCGTGAAAGAGCATTAGAAATCATTGATAAAATATCAAATTTTATTGTGATAAGAAAGATGGCTGCACCGGCAATCATGCTGATTGAATCGCTCAGACCTTTAAATTTTATCGGCAGCCAGCTTCTATATTTTTTAGCTCCTTTTGCTGAGATTATTTTCAATCCGAAAGAATACCAGGAATTCGCAGCTCTTTTGGAAAATCGCGAATATGTTAAGATTCTGATAGACCGTATAGATGAGATCGATCATGAAATGTATCGTGAAGAGAGAAAACACAAGAAACTTCTAAGAAAAAGAAAAGTAAATAAAATAAAGAAATTTTTAGGATTCAAAACTAAAAGCTTGAATTGATAACGAATACGTGGAGGATATATGGCAGAAACTCGACCTTTGAAAAGAATCGTGGCAACTGACTGCGGAAGCACAACAACAAAATCGATTCTCATTGAGTACATTGATGGTGAATACAGGCAAACTGTTCGTGGTGAAGCTCCAACAACCGTAGAAAAACCCTTGAACGATGTGACAAAAGGTGTGATAAACGCAGTTACCGAATTGGAAGAACTTGCCCGTTTAAAATATAATGATCCCGGCATCACTTTCATCAAAGATGAAAATATCTGGATTTCTGAAAAAGAAGATGAGGGAGTTGATGCCTACGTTTCTACAAGTAGTGCCGGTGGCGGATTACAAATGATGGTAACCGGCGTGGTTGCCAAAATGACCGGTGAAAGTGCTGAACGCGCTGCTCTGGGTGCCGGTGCAATTGTAATGGATTTAATTGCCAGTAATGATAAGCGCGCAAACTATGAAAAAATCGAGAGAATTCGCAATCTTCGCCCTGATATGATTTTGATGGCTGGCGGTGTAGACGGAGGTACCACAAAACATGTGGTAGAAATGGGAGAACTTGTTGGTGCGGCAGACCCGAAACCAAGACTTGGTTCAAGTTACAAGCTTCCGGTTATTTATGCTGGAAATAATAAAGCACAAGATATTATCAGAGAAACGCTCGCTGATAAAACTGATCTTATCATCACAGACAATTTGCGTCCAACCCTGGAAATCGAAAATCTCGGACCTGCCCGTGATAAAATTCACGATCTTTTTATGGAGCACGTTATGGCTCAAGCTCCCGGATATAACAAACTGATGAGCTGGACTGTTGGTCCGAAAAATGGCAAATTAGAAAACATCCCGATCATGCCGACACCGGCAGCAGTGGGAAATATCATGCAGACAATTGCCAGAATGAATGATATTGAAGTTCTCGGCGTGGATATCGGAGGCGCTACAACAGATATTTTTTCCGTTTTCACAAAAGACCGGGTTTTCAATAGAACTGTCAGCGCAAATCTCGGTATGAGTTACAGTATTTCAAATGTTCTGGCAACTGCTGGCATCGAAGAAATCTTGCGCTGGGTTCCTGTAAATATTGATGAATCTTATCTCAGAAATATGATAAAAAATAAAATGATTCGTCCTACAACAATTCCACAACAATTGGAAGAATTAGTTTTAGAACAAGCAATCGCCAAAGAAGCTCTTAAATACGCTTTCATCCAACATAAAGAATTTGCAGTGGGATTGAAGGGAGGACAAAGACAACGCGAGATTTCAGAAGCTTTTTCACAATCCGTTTCCGGTGGGTCTATTGTTAATATGATGACTCTTAACCTGCTGGTGGGAAGTGGCGGCGTTATGTCTCATGCTCCTCGTAGAAACCAATCTGTGATGATGATGTTAGACGGATTTTTGCCGGAAGGTATTACCAGATTAGCAGTTGATAGTATCTTTATGATGCCGCATCTTGGCGTTCTTGCAGAAATCAGTGAAAAAGCTGCTACTGAAGTTTTTGAAAAAGATTGTTTAATCTATCTGGGAACTTGTGTTGCTCCGGTTGGAAAAATTAAACCGGATAAAGTTTCTCTTTCTGCAAAAATTGAACTTCCTAATGGCGATGTTTTTAATGAAGACATCAAATTTGGTGAAATCAGGTTAATCCCTCTTGGTGCAGAAGAAAAAGCAAAAGCAATTCTAAAACCCGGTAAAGGTCTTGATATTGGAAATGGCAAAAATCAGGAAATGGAAACCGAACTGCATGGAGGCGTGGTGGGATTGGTTTTAGATACTCGCGGCAGAAAACCGTTTGTTTTACCAATGGAAGCTTCGGAACGAATTCCAATGCTTAAAAAATGGATGCTGGCTTTAAAAGCATATCCAGAAGAATTTCTTAAATAGCCACGAAAAGGCACAAAATGCACATAAACTTTCCTAAATATACAAAAATAAAAAATAGTAAGATACAAAAGAATTTTATTAAAAAAAAATTACCTTTTGTGACTTTTGCGTATTTTGACAGCAATAAGAACGGATGTCCTAAATGAAAGATATTATGCAATTATGTGACATTCTTCGTGAAACGAGTTTCAGTCTTCATAAATTTCTTAAAAACGGACACTTGGAAAAAGTTTATGAAAATGGTTTATTCCATCGGTTGATAAAAAAGGGATTGAATGTGAAACAGCAATTTCCAATAAAAGTTTATGATGAGGATGAAACTCTGTTAGGAGAATTTTTGGCAGACCTTTTTGTTGAAAATTGTCTAATTGTAGAACTCAAAGCATGTAAAACTTTAATCGATGAACATACTGCTCAGCTTCTCGGATATTTAAGAGCATCACAAATTGAACACGGATTGTTAATCAATTTTGGAAATCAAAAGTTACAAATTAAAAAATATATTTTAAGTAATATTAATGATAGCTAAGAGAAGTTTAAAATCATGAAATTGTCATTGTCTAAAAAAGATAATAATTTTGTGTTTTTTGTGCATTCTTGCGGCTATTAAAATAGGAGGTTGAAAATGGCTCAAGCATATTCCCCCGGCTTAACTGTTACGGATAGCATTGTTTTAATAAAAGATAGAATCCTTCCTCTGAAAGGAAAAGTATTAGTAAAAAAAGGTGATAAAGTAAAAGCTGAAGATATTGTGGCTGAAACTTTACTTCCCGGAAAAGTTGTACCCTTTAATCTGGCAAACAAATTAAGCATTCCACCGGAACTTGTTGGAGAATACGTCAAAATAAAAGAAGGTGATATACTTAAAAAGGGTCAATTGCTGGCACAAACAAAAGGCTTTTTCGGATTATTCAAGAATTCCGTAAAGTCTCCTCTTGATGGAGAAGTGGAAAACATTTCTAAAATAACCGGTCAACTGCTCTTGCGAGAACCCAGAATTCCTGTAAACATCAAAGCGTTTATTGATGGCGTGGTCGTTGATGTTGTTGAAGAGGAAGGCGTTGTTATCGAAAATAAATCTGCTTACATCCAGGGAATTTTTGGAATTGGTGGTGAAACAACAGGAAAACTGAAAGTTCTCGTTTCTACTCCGGAAGAGATTGTTGATGATAATAAAATTGATGAATCATGCAAAGATAGACTAATTGTAACAGGCTCGATGGCATCTTATGCTTTAATAAAAAAAGCAATAACCGTTGGTGCCAAAGCAATTATAACCGGCGGTATAGACGATAAAGACCTGAAAAAACTTTTGGGATACAATATCGGAGTTGCAATAACCGGTCATGAAGATATCGGGTTGACTATTGTTGTTACAGAAGGTTTTGGTAAGATTAAAATCGCTAAAAAGACTTTGGAACTTCTCAAAAGATTCGATGGTCATAAAGCATCGCTTCATGGTATAACTCAAATTCGTGCTGGTGTGATGCGACCGGAAATAATCATTCCAATCGAATTCAAAGAGGAAGAACTTGAAGTTCCGGAAGCTAAGATGGCATCTCTTGAAATCGGAACCACAATTCGTGTTATTCGTCAACCGAACTTTGGACAAATTGGCAAAGTAACGGCATTGCCGGAAGAATTGACTCCTGTTGAAAGCGAAACACTGGCTCGCATTCTGGAAGCTGAACTGGAAAGCGGAGAAAAAGTGATGATTCCTCGAGCCAATGTTGAGGTTATCGAAGAATAGAATAAAAAAATCTTATAATCAAAAAGTGCAGATTTCTGCAACTGAATATTAAAAATGTCCTGCTTGTTATGTGGGACTTTTTTTTGTTAAAACAAAATTCCGTTGACAATAGCAAACAAAACTGAAATGTGTAAAATATAATGAATACAAGAAAAAATAATATTAAATTCATATTAACATCTATATATAGATCAACCTTGGCAAGCTACAATGTTCCTTATCTAAGATTATCGTTAGATGTTATTTCGCTCAAAGGAAGAACAAACCAATGTCTATAATTGGAAAAGCTATTAGAACCCTCGGCATATACGATAAGTTAAGGAATCATTTTGTAGATTCATTGTTAGTTCCGTTCGTAGCTAGAAGTCAGATAGAGATACGTGAAGCCCGGTTTCTCGGAGAAATTACACGGAACCTTAAGTCGAACAGACCTATTGTTGAGATTGGCACACTATTTGGTCGGTCAACACGCGTTATCGCGATGAATATGAAAAAGAAACAAAAGCTTTTAACAGTTGACATATTTTGTTGGAATCCTTGCGGTTTGACTAACGAACAGCATAAGCGAATCGCAAAAATTTCTCTTGCTGATACAATCGAAAAACTCAATGTTGAAATTATTGTTGTGGGTAAAAATAAGTTCTATGAAGAATATAAAGGACCACGCCCTGAAATGGTTTTTCTAGATGCAGATCATTCTTATGAAGCTACGAAAGCAGATATTGACTGGGCTTTATCTGTTGGAGCCGATGTAATCTGTGGTCATGATTATTCAGATAATATGCCTGGGGTTGTGAAAGCTGTAAATGAAAGTGGCGGAATTGAAAAGTTGATTGATACTCTTTGGGTGTTAAATAGAAATAAGTTTGAAGCTAAAATAATCGAACCTGAAAGGGGTACGTTACAAAAGAAAAATTGGAACTTCTAAAAAGATTTGATGGTCATAAAGCATCGCTTCATGGTATTATTCAAATTCGTGCTGGTGTGATGCGACCGGAAATAATTATCCCAATCGAATTCAAAGAGGAAGAACTTGAAGTACCGGAAGCTAAGATGGCATCTCTTGAAATTGGCACTACAATCCGTGTTATTCGTCGACCAAACTTTGGGCAAATTGGCAAAGCAGTGGCATTATCAATGGTTTTCTTCTGGATGCGGACAAAGATATAATATGATAACTAAATTATTTAAAAAAAAAACAAATAATACATTAATTCAATTATTTCGTTACACCTCCGTGGGGGGAATTGCATTTATATTTGATTTTAGTTCATTATATATTCTTACAGAATATCTTAAGCTACATTATTTGGTTTCTGCCGCAATTGCTTCTCTGATAGGATTATCTATAAATTATTCTTTGTGCGTATTATGGGTTTTTGAAAAACGAACAATTAAATCAAAGCATGTAGAATTTGTTGTTTTTGCATTGATCGGAATTGTCGGTCTTGTTCTAAACGAATTATTTATTTGGTTTTTTACTGAGGTAACAGGTTTACATTATTTAGTCTCAAAATCAATTTCAACAATGATCGTTTTCTCCTGGAATTTTTTGGCTAAAAAGTTTACATTATTTCGATAAGGATACATAGAATGCCCATATTAAGTCAATATGCACAAAAG